>Ga0082335_1001604_pt1 | contig 46527 bp, 17 predicted proteins | sample Subgrocontami58m_FD_72375 | JGI IMG/M metagenome (GOLD analysis project Ga0082335, IMG submission 72375) | Subsurface groundwater microbial communities from S. Glens Falls, New York, USA - GMW37 contaminated, 5.8 m (SPADES assembly) (version 2) ...
CGAAGCCCCGGCTGATTGATGACTTTATGTCGCCGCCGGCATTTGCTGGAAGATACAACTCACTGGGTAACGCGGCGTATGTCGACCAGCTAATGAATACGGCGGGAGTCAACGTCGCGAATCGTCAGTCACTCGTCGACGCCCTCAACAATCGGACGGCCACGCGGGCGCAGGTACTGCGCACGATTGCCGAGAGCGGTGAGGTCTATCAGAAGTATTACAACCAGGCGTTTGTGGTGATGGAGTATTTTGGTTACCTCCACCGCGACCCGGATGCCATGTATACGACTTGGATAGCTGAGCTTGATCGGACGGGCAGCGCGCGCCGAATGGTTGACGGCTTTGTTAACTCAACCGAGTATCGCAATCGCTTCGCACCCTAACGAGCAGAGGGCTAAGGGCAAAGAGCCACGGGGGCAAGAGCCAAGGGTGCTGGTTACCGCATAGCGCTTTGCTCTTAGTACCGGGCCGCCAGTGCTTTCCCCAATCCATTTTGGGGAAGACTGATTAGCCACAATCAGGTGACGTTTGCCAGCGAAGTAACTAGCCCGCATCATTCATGAAAGCAGTCACGGCGGGCAGTCCGCAGAGCGGACGACCGATAGTAGCAACTGTCTTTCAGGTTAAGCTCCTGGAGCAGGCCGAGCCCGTGAAACGGGCGACAGAAATTCACTCGCGGCGAGCACGCGATTAGCCTAACGGTCTGTCACCCGCTTTGCGGGCTGCGATTGATATAACGACCTGATCCCAGCGATGAATCGCTGGGCTATTTTCGTCCGTCCGCTGCGCGGACTCATGATGCAAAACTCATTCATGAATAATGCGGGCTAGTGAGTTCACAGCGACTGGACACCTACCTTGCCAATCACTGCCGATCACTATTCTTCGAGTCTTTCAAAGTTCTCCTTGACGGGAAACGATGAGGGCTGTAGATTCCTCACGATCGATTGGCGGTGAACACATCATAACTGCGATGAAACGATGACGAGTCGCGAGACTTTTCGCGACCGTTCGCTTTCTGGTGTTCAGTTGCCACCCAAGATTCTTTTCGCGCTGCGAATTCTGCGACGCGGCTTCAAAGCAAGTGCGGTCACCGAGGAGGAGCTTCCCTATGTTTTCCAGCAACCAGAGCAGAAACAATCACCAATCCAAAGCTAAAGGCGCGCAGACTAGCGAGCGGACACACTACAAAGCTATGTGGTGTATCGGAATCCTCTTTGCGTGCGGTTTGTTGCTGGCGGTAGCCTCGCCCTGGACGGTGACGGGCTCGAACGGGAAGCAGAAACAAAGTGCTCGACCTCAGGTCGCGGGATCCTCATCTGAAGGTCAGAGTGCCGTTTCGCCGCTGGGAAGTTACTTAGGCAATCAAGACTTAACAAAAACATTGTGGGACGCGGGTATGAATGCGCCCGCGGCACCGCGGCCGCAATCCAGAGATGGTGTTTGGCAAACGATCGATAGCAGTTCAGTTGCTGCCGCGGACTGGCAGGCGCCACCTGCAGATTCCTATCAGGTCTTAAGGCTTAACAAGGATGCGCTGGCGCAGCAACTTGCGCGCGCCCCGATGGAACGCACCGGAGATCTTCGCGAGAGTCCGGCTGTGCTGTCGCTGCCGATGCCCGACGGTTCGTTTCAGCGCTTTCACATTGAAGAGTCGCCGGTAATGGATGCCGAGTTGGTGGCTCGTTACCCTGAGATTAAGAGCTATCGCGGACAGGGGATTGAAGACGGCGCAGCGACGGTGCGCTTTGACTGGACTCCGCTTGGCTTTCATGCGCTCGTGCTTTCGCCCGATCACGCGGTTAACATTTTGCCGCCACACCAGGCAGACATCACGACCTATGCCAGCTATTACGATCAGGGTGAAGCTTTTGAGTGCAGCGTAACCGATCAGCAGCAGACCATGAAGGCTGGACCAGTGGGCCGGGTAAGGACCGAGGTTGCAGTCGGCACGCAGTTGCGCACTTATCGACTCGCAGTCGCGGCCACCAATGAGTTCTGCGTGCTGGTCGGCGGCAACACGGTCGCCGGCTCCACGGCCGCAATCAATACGTTTCTTACCGGCATCAACGCCATCTGGGAGCGCGAACTCTCAAGTCATATGAACCTGGTTGCCGCTCCGAACGTCATTTACGCGGGTGATAATGTGACCTGCGGCGGGGCATGTACCGGCGCGAATGACCCGTACACCAACGGCACCACCTCTACGATGCTCAATGAGGTGCGACCCGATCTTGATACTAAGGTGTTGCCGGCCAACTATGATATCGGACACGTTTTGGGAACAAACAGCGGCGGCATAGCTTTCGTGAGCGTCGTGTGTCGGGACACTCTTTGCAACGCCCAGCCTGGGGCGTGTAAAGGTGGTGGCGCGAGCGGGATGACCGCGCCGGCCGGCAACTCAGGCTCAGTAGGGCTGTGGGCGCATGAACTCGGCCATCAGTTCGGCGGGAATCATACCCACAACGCGATTACTGGATCCTGTGGACCTGGCAATGGACCTAATGACAATCGCGATGGAGCTGCCGCCGTCGAACCGGGCAGCGGCACTACAATTTTGTCCTATGTCGGAATTTGCGCGGCGACCGACAATATCTCGAACACGCGCGACTTGCGCTGGCACGCCGGTACGTTTGCGGAAATCAGTACGTTTCTCGCCGGCGCCGGCGCGGGCTGCGCGGTGACCACGGCCACTGGTAACAATATTCCGACCGTTAACGCCGGAACAGCAAGAACGATCCCTAGACAGACACCCTTTACGCTGACTGCCACCGGCAGTGACGCCGACGCCGGCGATATTCCGAATCTCACCTTCATCTGGGAACAGGTTGATGCAGCGGGCGGAACAGATTGCACGCTCGCGGGCAATCTGTGTAATCCGCCTTACGGCGATCAGGCCGGCGATGGTGTAGGGACAACCCGCCCGCTTTTCCGCGTCTTCTCGCCGGTCAAGGGCACATCACGAACGTTTCCAAGTCTGACCTACATTCTTAATAATGCAAACGTACCTCCGGCCACGGTCGGAGGATTCCGGACGGCGGAGGATTTGCCCAGCGTGTCACGCACGATGAACTTCCGAGCCACCGTCCGTGACAATCGCGCCGGCTTCGGCGGCGTGAATGACAGTTCAGTCGCCATCACCGTTGACGGCGCCTCGGGACCGTTTGCCGTGACCGCACCCAATGGCGGCGGCACGTTAAGCGGCGCCCAGACCGTGACCTGGAGCGTCAACAATACGAACGCGGCTCCGGTCAGCACCGCGAACGTCAAGATCACGCTCTCGACTGACGGCGGTAATACTTTTCCAATCGTGCTGAACGCCAGCACTGCCAATGACGGCACCGAAGCAGTCACACTTCCCAACGGCATCACCAGCAGCACCGCGCGCGTCAAGGTCGAGGCCGTAGGGAACATCTTCTTTGACATTTCGGACGCTAACTTCACCCTCGTGCCCGCCGACACTTGCCCTGCCGTGAGCGACTTTAGCCCCAAGGTCGGCAATATCGGCAGCGCGGTGACAATCACTGGCGTTAACTTTACAAACGGTGGCAACGTCACCGGAGTAAAATTCACGAATAACGTCGCCGCAGTTTTCACTGTGGTTAACAATACAACGATCACGACCAACGTTCCGGCTGGGGCCGTGGGCGGACCCATCACGCTGTCGAAGGGCGGTTGTGGAGACCTTCTGACCGCCGGTTACAACGTCTGTCCTAATCCGCCGGTCGCGCTCACTATTGATGACGGCGGGGTTGAAACGGCAAGCAGTTCTGGGACCGGTGCGTATTACGTGAACCGCCTGACGCCGGGGGCTTATCCCGCGACCCTGAATCAAATCTCGATTTTCTGGGATCCTTTCCAGTTGTTTCCGGCCGGCACTGTTATCAACGTTGTGGCCGGGATTAATGCCGGCGGTGGTGCGAACATTGATGGCACTGCTTTCCAGACATTCGCGGCGACGGCTGGCGCGCAGCCTGGATTTACCACTTACACTTTGCCCATTCCAATCAAGATCACGGCCGGCGATTTTGTGGTTGGATTTCAAGACCCCACGAACCCGGCTGGTAGTTTTGCCATTGCGATCGACACTAACGGTCCGGTGAGTCGCTCTTACCGGTCGACTAATGGAGGAACGACTTTCACAAACGTGACCACCGGCAATTACATGATCCGGGCGGCGCAGGTCTTTACGGGAATTTGCACCGGCCCGACGGCCACCAACGGTTCCATTGGCGGGACGATCACTGATGGCGATGGTGCGCCAATTAGTGGTGCGGCCATCAATCTGAGCGGCACCGAGTTGCGAGAGGCAATCACTGATTCTGCCGGTCGTTACAGTTTCGACAGTGTCGAGACGAACGGCTTCTATACGGTGACGCCTTCGCGTGCCAACTACACGTTCAGTCCCGCGAATCGATCGTTTAGTTTGCTGGGCGTCCACACGGAAGCATCGTTCACCGCGACGATGAACAGCGGCGGGCATGTGAACGCGATCGATACGACCGAGTTTTTTGTACGGCAGCACTATCTCGATTTCCTTGGTCGTGAGCCTGACGCCCCGGGCTTTGCGGGGTGGGTGACGACGATCAATAACTGCGTGGCCAACGATCCGAGTTGTGACCGGGTGCACGTTTCCGAGAGCTTCTTCCGCTCGCAGGAATTTCAGGAGCGGGGATACTTTGCTTATCGGTTCTACGCGACGGCGCTGGGACGCAAACCCGACTACGCTGAGTTCACGCCCGACCTGGCACGGGTCAGCGGCTTTCTGACTAACGATCAGTTGGAAGCAGCGAAGACGGCGTTGATCGACGACTTTATGTCGCGGCCGGCATTTGCTGGAAGATACAACTCACTGGGTAACGCGGCGTATGTCGACCAGCTAATGAATACGGCGGGAGTTAACGTCGCGAATCGTCAGTCACTAATAAATGCGCTGAACGCGCGGACCCAGACGCGCGCCGGGGTGTTGCGGCAGATCGCCGAGAGTGGGGAAGTCTATCAGCGTTATTACAACCAGGCGTTTGTGGTGATGGAGTATTTTGGTTACCTGCACCGCGACCCGGACGCCATGTATACAAACTGGATAGCTGAGCTTGATCGAAGCGGCAGTGCGCGCCGAATGGTTGACGGCTTTGTTAACTCAACTGAGTATCGCAATCGCTTCGCCCAATAGCGGCCGAGCAGCTCTTGTCGGTACCACCTGCGTTAGCGGGTGGGTCCAGGACTCAAGCGGCGCCGACACTGACAGGATCCGAGTATCGCAATCGCTTCGCGCAAGGGCTAAGCGCAAAGGGCAAAGCGGGAAGCGCGGCCCTCTTCGCTCTTAACTCTTGGCTCTTGGCGCTTATCTAAGCTATTGACGCGTGGCGCTTGCCATGATACTTTCCGCATTCTGCTGGCGCGGTACTCAAGACCACAGAACGAGCAGTTTTAGGCGACAAATCAAATCGGAGGCGAATGATGAAGCAGGCAGTCAAACAAACGAAACCGCTGGCGCGTAAAGAAGGGTTGGTGATTCAAGAATTGCCGGATGAGGTTCTGGTTTATGACCTGGATCGCGATCGCGCGCACTGCCTAAATGAAACGGCCGCGTTCGTCTGGCAACGCTGCGACGGTCGCACGACCACCGGTGAGATTGCTCGCTCGCTCGGCACTAAGGTCAATGCGCCCGTGGATGAAAAAGTAGTTTGGTTCGCCATCGATCAACTTAAGCAGAATCACTTGATGACCAACACTCCGGTTCCGCCGCAGCGCGTCGCCGGCCTGAATCGTCGCGAGATGGTGCGCGCGCTGGGACTGGCCGCCGCGGTGGCCGTGCCGGTGGTGGCTTCGATTGTCGCGCCCACGCCGGCGCAGGCATCTACTTGTCTGGCCAGCGGTCAGCCGTGTACTACCGGCGCGCAGTGCTGTTCCGGTGTTTGCACCGGCGGCACCACCTGTGCCTGATTTCGGTTTTGCGACATCCAGCGAGCGCTGCCGGCCTTAGGTCGGTGGCGCTCTTTCTTTTGTTCCAATGAAATACTCAAACCCTCGCCTGCAGGGCCAACTAGTCGCCGGTTTTCTGGCTGGATCCTGGCGAACGCAACAGGCGCCTCTGGGTTTTTCTTTTGGTGATCTCGATCGGATCACGACCTTACTCTACAACTCGGGATGCGCAGGTCTCGCCTGGTGGCGAATTCGTGAAAGCGATCTGAAGACGAGTCCGTGCGGAGAGCTATTGCATCAGGCGTTTCGTCTGCTGGCGCTGCAAGCCAACATCCATCAGACCAAAGTCCAAAAGATGTTTCAGCTCATGCGCGCCGCCGGCATCGAGCCGATTCTCTTAAAGGGTTGGGCGATCGCGCGGCTTTATCCACAGCCGGCGCTCAGGCCGTACGGCGATATTGATCTCTTGGTGCGTGGGCAGGATTACGACGCTGCTATTCGGGTAATCGAAAGCGAGGAGGCGCGCACCTGCTGGGTTGATTTGCACAAGGATCTCTATGAACTGGCCGACACTCCGGCTGACGAGTTGTTCGCGCGGTCGCAACTCGTTCCGTGCGGAGACGAACAAGTGCGGGTGTTGGGCGATGAAGATCACTTTGCGCTGCTGGCAATTCATCTCTTGAAGCACGGTGCCTGGCGGCCGACGTGGCTGTGCGATCTCGGGCTGCTGCTTGAATCCATGCCGGGCGACTTTGACTGGTCTTTGTGTCTCGGTAGGGCTCGCCGCGCGAATTGGATCCTCTCCGCCGTAGGTCTCGCGCATGAGTTAGTTGGCGCGGAAATAGGTAATGGAGCGATTGCCGCGAGAGCGAGAGAAATTCCCGCATGGCTCGCGCGCAGCGTGCTGAAAGAATGGGAAACGCCTTTTGCGATCGACCAGCCGCCGATGAGCCATCGGGCGCCAATGCGTTCTTACCTGCGACACCCGCGCGGGTTCTTCGGCGATCTTGCTAATCGTTGGCCTAATCCGATTCTGGCCACGGTGAGCGTAAACGGGAAGCTCAACAGTCTCCCGCGTTTTCCGTACCAGCTTGCTAATTGTTTGCTGCGGATGGCGCGATTCATCTCTGGCTAAAGGCGCGCTTAGTTTTACCTACCAGTTTGCTCCCCCGGTCAATTGGAGATAAATGGCGAGACGCTAATCACTCGGAACCAGTGTTTCCCGAGATTGCAGCGGGCGCTCTGTCTAAAGCTAATCTGCGGGAGACGGTTACCCCCTGGGACACTGTTCGCTGGGTGGGCCCTGAGTCACAGTTACCAGAGCAACAGGATCCCGGAAGTAGATCAGGACGATACTAGATTGCCCTCAAACTATTGAAAGAAAGCGCCCGCAAGCCAGTGATGAGCACTTAATCACGAGAGCGCTCCAACTCTTGCAGCTTCCGGCGTTCGCGATGGCCTGGCGATCAGCAGCGCAACGGAGAGACTCAGTAGCGGTCCGACGATGTTGAAAGCCCCGCGCCCAATAGTACCGCCTGCGTTGCCGTAGGCCCCCAATATGATTGCCAGCCCGCACGCGCTGGTGGAGGCCATGACCCAGGGTTTTGGAAAATGCTTTAGTCGCCAAATGCCCAAAGGGAGCAACCATCCAAAGACATACCAAAAACTCCGCTCGGTAAGACAGTACCAGAGGGCTCTGAAGAAGTTGATTCCGGCACTAGCCTGACCGGCGATATTCCAGGGCGCTTTGAACTGGCCGGTCACGAGAGAGTGAACTGTCGAAACGGTTGTCAGCCCAAGAAGACCCAGCGCTACGATCCATTTGAAGTTGCCCCATTTCAAACATGACCGTTGACCTTCGTTGGGTCGCGCTTCCATCAGCCACCAGGTAAACACAAAGACGCCGGAAAAAGGGACAAACGTTTCCTTCGCCAGTGCTCCCAGGACTGCCCATATCGGCAGCAGGTACCAACGCCCGTTTAAGAGACTCCAAACTACCGCGGCCATAAAACAGGCTTCCCCCGCATCAATCAATCCTGAGAGCTGTAAGTTAGGAACGGCGAAGCTGAGCAGGTAAAGCGCCGCCCCCAGCAATGCGGTACTTAGATCATTGAACAGCCTCTTGCCAATGCTTACTACAAAGCAGGCAGTCGTCGCGCAGAAGAGGGAGTTGGCCACCAGCAGCGCGAAGAAGCCTGGATTGCTGGCGTGCAAATAGTTTTGAGCCAGCCAATAGAAAGGTCGAGCAACATACGGAACCAGGACTCGGCAGCGGAACATCTCTTTGAAAACAGAAGTGTCTGCGCCGGTGACCAGGGCACAGTACTTGGCCGCGTCGCTCAATCCTGCAGTCCTGCTCGGATCATAACGTCCCAGGGTCGGATAACCCAGGCCGAAGCAAATGGCGAAAAACATGAGCCACAGGACGATGAAGTATCTTATGCCCATCAATCGTGCCTGTTGATTCGGTGGCGGCGGCGTTGCAGAGGGATTTGTTACGTTTATTGACACCCGTACTCTCCTGTTTGCCACGCCCCTGAACTGACAGGAGCGCCAGCCCTGGGATGGACAAGATGCATAGATGAAGAGCGCGCGTGATTATCCGCATTCCCCTTAAGGAGAGTCAAAGGTTATTGCGTAGTCAGGTCTGTACCGCCCCGTAAGCAGCGACAGATGTCTTTGTCAGACCGCCGCGAGGTTATACGACAGCGCGACAGGTGGTCGAGCGTAAGGACGCCAGTGAGGGGCGTTAGGTTTTTGGGGTGCGGTGACTATCTTCCAGTTGTCTCCCCCTTTCAATTCGTCGATAATGACTGCGCGCATAGAGGTATTGATGAAACGCGCACCATTACAACGCCGCTCAGTCATTGCTGCTTTGATCGCAGCCCTCCTTCTTTCTCTCGCACCCGTAAGCGGCGCGTCGATCTCTGTGCGTGCCCACCGCGCGCACCGCGCTAGACAGGCGGCAAAGACAACTCTGGCGAAGACTGCCGAGGTCAAAGTCACTGCGGGCCCGGGCGGAGTGCTAATCGAGTGGCGCACTTCTTTTGAAATCGACAATCTGGGCTTCAACGTCTATCGCGACCGGGGCGGATCGCGCACGCTGGTGAATTCAACGATGATCGCCGGGTCGGTATTGCTTGTGGGGCAGGGAACTCCGCTCTATGCCGGCTACAGCTATCGTTGGTTCGACGCCGCGGGTAGTTTGGATTCTAATTATTATATTGAAGCTCTCGACTTGAATGGCACGAACACCCTCGGCGGACCATTTACTCCGGTTTGGAACGAGAGCCTGGTAAAAACTGAACCGGCCAAAACGATCAGCGGGATAGTCGCGGCGCGAACTGAGACAGCGCAAACGGGTGGGCCAGCCGGGATATTTGAAAGGCCGGCCGTGGCTCCGGCCACGATTCAGGATCAGTGGAGCATTGCCGGGCAAGCGGCTTTGAAGATCGGTGTGAAGCAAGACGGCTGGTATCGCGTTACGCAACCCGAGATGGCCGCCGCTGGATTTGATGTTTCCGCTGATGCGCGCAACCTGCGTCTGTTCGCGGACGGCAGGGAAGTGCCGATCGAAGTCTCCCGGACTAGCGGCGTGTTGACCATTGTCGACTTTCTCGAATTTTACGGCACCGGTCTGGACACTCCTACCACCGACACGCACGTCTATTACCTCATCAACGGATCACAACCCGGTCTGCGCGTGCCGGTGTCGGGAGAGAATCAAGCTAGTGGCATGCCCACGTCGACGCCTTTGCCGGCAACACTCGCGTCGCCGCCAGATGGCGCTCGGGGTTTTTTGAGCGGCGGCTGGTTCAGAGCGGTCCCGTCAGCGGCGAATCTTGAAAAAGACACCGGCCAAATTGATCCGACCGCCGTGGTTCAATCAAACGCGAGTGCGGTTCCCTACGTTGCGAACAGCAATGCACCAGAGCCGCCGCGTTATGCCAATGCTCCGAAGAGCGATCCGATTTCAGTGAATGACGCTAGGCCCGACGCGGCGCCAACCACAGAAAATAACGGAACGACTCCAGCGCGGGCCTGGTCGCGCAAGGCGCGCAACCTTCAACCCAGGAATCGTCGTCACGTTAAGAATCGCCGGCAACACGTGCGTCCGGGTCGCCGCCGGAATCACGCTTTCGCCACCGCCGCGGCGGCCGCCGGGTTTCTTTATGACGCTCAGCTTAAGGAGCGCTTTCTTTATTTCAGTTCGCTGATCAATGGGCCGGCAGAGAATTTCTTTGGCTCGCCTCTCGCTGCCTCGCCCAGCGCGCCCACTACAAAGACACTGAAGGTTACCAGTCTGCAAACAGATTCTCAGGGTACGGCGTTGTTACGAATCGGATTGCAGGGAACATCGAATCAGACACACAACGTCAACGTGCTCGTTAACGATGTGATGGTCGGCACCCTGAACTATAGCTATCAGCAGTACGCCGAGCAGACCTTTACGATCGTCATCTCGCAACTCCACGAGGGCGACAACATTATCAAGTTTATTGTCCCGGGGGGCAGTAGTGACTTCTCTCTGTTTTCATACGCGCGTCTGACCTACCCGCGCACGTTTCGCGCCGACAACGACAGACTCTCGTTCGCGCTGCGATCCACGCAGAGCGTAAAGGTCGATGGGTTTACGACGCCCGACATTCGCGTGTTGGACATCTCTGATCCGGCGTCGGTGCGGGAAGTGCGACCAATCGTGGAAGGCGCTGGGGCATCATATTCGGCTACGGTGCCGGCAACCGGGTTGAGGGCGAAGGGAGCACGCTCGTTGCTGGCCATGCCGGCCGGTGCTTTTCTCCATCCTGCGTCACTGGTTCTTAATCAGGCGTCGACGCTCAATCTGCCGAGCAACTCCGCTGACCTTCTGATCATTTCGTACAAGGATTTTATCCCCAGCCTGCAGCCGCTGGTAACCAAGCGTCAGGGTGAAGGGCTTACGGTCAAGGTCGTCGATGTCGAAGATGTCTTTGATGAATTCAGCTATGGCATGCACACGCCGCAAGCCATCACCGATTTTCTTGCGCGCGCGCGGACGAACTGGAATCCAAAAGCGCCGCGCTACCTGCTGCTCGTTGGCGACGCCAGTTATGACTATCGAAATTATGAAGGCGGTGGATACTTTGATTTGGTGCCGACCAGGCTGGTCGACGCGACCTACCTTGAAGCTGCCTCAGACGACACGCTGACTGATTTCGATGGCGACGGAATTCCTGAGATTCCGGTGGGCCGGCTTCCGGTCAGAACCGTGGCTGAGGCCAACACGGTAATTTCAAAGATCGTCAACTTTGTTCCGGCCAGTGTTCCTCAGAAGGCGTTAATGGTCGCGGACACTCAAGGCAACTACTTTTTCAACTTTGAACAGGCTAGTGACGAATTGATTCCGCTGCTGACATCGAACATACAGGCCAACGTTCAGAAAATTTATCGCGCCCAGCAACCGTCAGACGCGGCCGCGCGCGCGAACATCGTCAGCAGCTTCAACTCTGGCGCGGCGCTGGTGAACTATTCAGGCCACGGCAACGTCGATGTCTGGACCGGCGCGCCAATTTTCAGCACGGCCGATGCGGCGGCGCTCACAAATGGAAATAAGCTGCCGCTGGTAATCGTGATGAATTGTCTTAACGGCTATTTCATCGCGCCGTCGCTTGATTGCATTAGCGAAGCCCTGATGAAAGCTCCAAACGGGGGGGCGGTGGCGAGCTTTTCATCCTCAGGCGAAACGATTCCGATTGGCCAGCAGGAGATGGGCCTACAACTCTTTAGTCTGCTGTACAGCGGGCCATCGATTGCGCTCGGCGATGCGACGCGGCAGGCGAAAGGCGCCACCACCGACATCGATGTCCGCCGCACCTGGATCCTGTTCGGCGATCCGACGATGAAAATAAGATAGCAAAGTGCCAGGTGCAAAGGGCAAGGAGCTAAGAGCGAAGGGCGAAGCGTCTTGCTCTTACGACTTTGCACTCTGCTCGGACCTCTTTACACCTACGGCTTCACCGCGCTTTGCTCTTTGCTCCTTGCCCTTTGCTCTTTATGTTATTCTCAAGTCATGAGTGATCAAGCTTCTGCGCTCATTTCCTGGACGCCCGAACAGGTTGCTGCTGGCCTGCGTTGGGTGGAAACGTGGAAGCTAGCCGGAGCGGATATGGAGCGCATCCGGCGCAAAGAGATTCGCGAACTCGACACTTACGAAACGATTGCTTTGCTCTGCGGCGAGGCGGATTACACGCGTCCGCCGCGATCCCCCAAACCAACCTCCGGACTGGTTGAGCAACAGCGCTGGTTCATGAAAGCCGCACACCGTGAATGAAGTCATCCGGGCGGCCTCTGAACTTCAGTCCCTCTGTCAGCAACAAGGCTGGCGATTTTGTTTCATAGGCGGCTTGGCCGTACAACGTTGGGGCGAACCACGGGAAACGGTAGATGTTGATCTCACTCTTCTGACTGGATTCGGCGACGAAGATGGGTTCATTCAACTCCTTCTGCAACACTTTTCCGGAAGAATCCCAGACGCGGCTCAATTCGCCAGAGAAAGACGAGTGCTCCTGCTTCGCTCGGCCAAAGGCGTTGGTTTGGATGTAGCCTTTGGGGCTTTGCCGTTTGAGGAACTCATCGTCGAACGTTCTTCCATTTTCAAGTACCCGCCGCAGGTGGCGCTCCGCACTTGCTCAGCCGAAGACTTAATAGTGCTCAAAGCGTTTGCGGGCCGAGGTCAGGACTGGGTAGATGTCGAGCGGATTATCGTGCGGCAAACCGGCAACCTTGATTGGACTTACGTTCGGTCGCAGTTGCAACCGCTGGCAGAGTTGAAAGGCACGCCAGAGATTCTCGATCAACTGGAACAACGACGCATCGAGTTCGAAAAATGACGCCCCGATTCCTGTTCGGCGATCCACCATGAAGATAAGATAGCAAAGGGCAAAGGGGTAAGGGCGAAGCGCAAAGAGCAAAGAGCCAAGTTGCACGAGGAAAGGGTACAGCGCTTTGCCCTTTGCTCTTACCCCTTTGCACAGTTATGAGACCTCACTTTCGATTTGAAGATCTGGAAATCTGGCAGCTCGCTCGAAACCTGGCGGTTAAGCTTGCGCTTAGCCCTTCGCCCTTTGCAGCGCTTCGCGCCGCCATTGACTTTCCCGTCGTGCTCGCATAATCTCGCCCCGCATTTTTAGGTTCTTTCATTAAGGCTCTATTGAGTTCGAAGTTCGCTCGATAGATAACGCCAAAGGCGTTCGCCAGATTCAGCCCAGGGCAGCGCCCTGGGATCGCGCAGCGTTTTTAGAAATGCGAAACGCCAAAGGCGTTCGCGAACTCTTTCAGAGTTCCGGCTAATCGATGCGTTTGCTATCCCAGGGTTTCACCCTGGGCTGGAATTGGTGAACACCTTCGGTGTTTTGTTCGGCTCTTAGCCCGCTTACGGAATGCTCGCCCCCTCTAACCACCGCCTCGCCTATATATATAGGACTGTGTCCGGGCTCCGGCAGCGCGCCGACCGCGTAGCGGTCGAAGACAGTAGCCGGGGGTTGAGCGCAGCGACACCCCCGGAACCCGTACCCAATAAGATTAATGACCCTGCAAGGGTCAGAGAGGTGCGACCCCTTCAGGGTCGGGTTCAATGTGGCGGCGCATTTCCGTGGGTGCTACCCACGGCTATTGAATCGCAGCCCTTCAGGCTGCCGAGCTCCGCGCAAGCCGGTCGCGCGAGGTTGAGCACTGTCTTCGCCTTCTGCCTACTGCTTTCTGCCTTCTGCCTTCTGCCTTCTGCTCTTAGCTCTTCGCCCTTTGCTCTTAGCGCGGTCTCTGCCAACGAAGAAATCCGCTGGCCCGACGCTTTCTCGAGAATCTTTGGACATCGACTCACGCCCGCAAAGAGTGTGGCCGCGACACCGTTGAGCGCGCCTGAGCCAATGCCATTTGTAGTGAACGAACTGTACTGGGATGCTGACGGCGCTACAACCGCGGCGACCGGAGGTACGGGTACCTGGACCACGGCGAACACGTGGCGACTTGGTTCGAATGTCGGCACACTTCAAACATGGGCCGATGGAAACAACGCGCACTTCCAAGGGACTGCCGGCATAGTTCAGATCACGGGCGGTACTACCGTGTCGCCGGTGACATCATTTTTCGAAGTAACGGGTTACACGTTGAGGCCTAGCAATGCCACTCTGACGACACTCGGCGGATCCAATTCTCTAAGTAGCAGTGTGAACCTCAGCTTACTCGATGCAACTACTGCTGACCGGGAATTTGCTATCGGCTCCGTCACTGGGGGCGCGGGGTCTGGTCTAACCGTGCAGGGCTCTCAAACTACCAATACGGCGCGTATTGACTTGAGCCAAGTCAATTCCTCAGTGGATGTGCCAATTACGATCAGTGGGGTCGGAACTTCTTCTGCAGGTTTTGTCGCCACATCAACAGGCACCGGCATAACTGGGACAATCACTAATAATTCGAACTTCAAGACGCTCCTCGGTGCCACAACTGGTAACGATCTCACTCTGTCATCCTCCGCCGTAATTAGCGGTACGGCAGCGGTTCGAATTGGTATTAAGGATGGTACTGCCAACGTAGGCTCAGTCACTCTCAACGCCGTAAACACTTATGGTGGCGGCACCGCGCTCGATGGTGGGACGCTGGTGCTGGGCAACAACAGCGCATTAAGTTCCAGCACGTTAACCCTTAGCAACAGCACCACCTCGGTTCTTCAGGCTGGTGGAGGCACACGCACACTCGGCAATAACATTGTATGGGGCGGCAACGGTACGATCAGCGGCGCGAACAACTTCACATTCAACGGCACGTTTACTACTTCCGGCAACCGCACGCTGACCGTGAGTAATCCTTTGACGACTCTCGCGGGTAACGTGTTCTTGGCCGCAGACAACACAACCGGAACAACGCTAAATATCGCGGGTTCGGGCGCGACTACGATCAGTGGAGTCATAGCAAACAACAATTCAGGCAACACAGTTGCGAGCAATCTCACGTTGAACGGTGCGAGTCAAACGCTCACGATTAGCAACGCTAATACCTACACCGGCACGACGACGCTCAGCGCTGGCAATCTCGTCCTCGGAAACAAAGCGGCTTTCGGCACCGGCACGGTCGCCTGGAATGGCGTCCAGACTTCCGCCTCAACCGATCTGAGCGGAGCAAATGCGATTGCGAACACCAACACGACCGGCGCGTCGGGAAATACTTTCAATGGCTCGAATAATCTCGAACTGAGTGGCGCCTTAACGAACAGCGTTACATCAAACGCGATAACGAATAACATTTCTGGCGGCACACTTACTCTGTCGGGCACTCTAAATTTGTCTAATTCAGCTACGACAAGAACCGTTACTTTTACGGGCACCGGAAACACTGTGATTAGCGGCGTCATCGCAAACGGCGGAGGATCAACGAGCAACCTGGTGAAGTCCGGAGCTGGAGCGCTCACGCTCTCCAATGCGAACACTTACACGGGCACGACGACGATTAATGCCGGCACGTTAACGGCAGGAACCGCGACAGCTCTGGGACCTGCGGCCAACGCGACTCTAATTTTCGGCGCGTCCAGCACCGGAAAATTCCAGCTTAACGGAAACAACACTACCGTCATCGATCTGAACACCAACGCAACGGTGGGCAGTCCCATTATTGAGAGCGGGTCGGCTTCGGCGGGCACTGACACCTTGACGGTCAACACCGCCAATCCCGACACCTTCGCGGGCGTATTTCAGAATGGCTCTACTCGGCTATTCGCTTTGACCAAGTCCGGCGTGGGAACACTCACGCTATCCGGCGCTAACACCTACACCGGCACCACAACGATCAATGCCGGAACTTTGGCGCTGACTGGAACAGGCTCGCTCGCTTCGACCAAAGTCTCGACCGCATCAGGCGCGACCTTCGATGTCTCTGGCCATACCGGCACGTTCACATTTACAGACGCTCAAACGCTCGACGGTACGAACACTTCGGCGACGCCGGGCACAATCAACGGCAATTTAACGATGGGCGCAGCGAGTCCAATCACGCTCGCTTACGCCAGTGGTAATCCGACGCTGACCGTTACCAACGGCACGCTGACTCTGGCGAGCGGCAATGTCGTCACTGTTACCACAACCAGCGCGCTAGGCGCGGGCGATTACACTCTAATTTCAGCGAACGGCACAACGGGATTCGTCAGCGGGTCAGCGCCAACATCACTCACGATGGCGGGCAGCGGACTCGCCGCCAACACGACCGCTTTACTTCAAATCACCGGCTCGCAACTTGTGCTGCACGTCATTGCTGCCGTCACCAAATACCGCAGCCGAACGAGCGGGAACTGGAACGCCTTTGGCACGTGGCAAGTTGATTCCGGCAGTGGCTTCGTTGATGCCGTCAGCGGTCAGACACCCACCAGCACCGACGATACGATCACGATTCAGAACACGCACACAGTCACCGTCACAGCCGACGTCAATGCCGATCAAGTGACGGTGCAATTGGGCGGCACCCTGAAGGTCAATCCCGGAATTACTTTGACGGTTGACGATGGCGCGGGGACCGACTTGACGATTGATGCCTCTGGGCTGGCGTGGTTTTCCGGCACCGGCAAAATTAGCGGCGCAGGTTCTTTCCAGCTTTCATCTCTAGCTAATATCTGGATCCAATCTGCGGACGGGATCACGACTTCAGGCGCGACGGGGAATGTCCAAACCACGGGGAGAACCTATGACTCGAACGCGATCTATGCTTATAACGGATCGGTCGATCAGGTCACGGGCAATGGCTTGACCAGCGCGTTCCAAGTGCAGGTTTCGAACCAAACCGGAACCGTAACCCTGAGCAACGATGTCTCGGCCAGCAATAGCTTCCAGGTATTTAGTGGCGCCGTCTTTGACATGAACACGCGCGTGATCTCGGGCAGCGGGTTCACCGCGTTTTCGGGATCGACTTTGAAGATTGGTTCAACCGCGGGCATCACTTCATCGGGCGCCAGCGGCAACGTGCAAAGCGGCGGCACGCGCACCTATAGCGCTACCACCTTTGTCTATAACGGCAGCGCTAACCAGTCAGTCGGCAACGGCCTGCCTTCTTCCGTAACCAATCTCACGATCGCTAATACCGGCAGCGGCGGCAATAACACGGTCACCGGAAACTCGGGACAGACGGTAACAGGTTTGCTCAGAGTTCAGGCCGGCGTCTACGCGGGCGCCAGTACTTACACCAATGTGCAGATTGACAGCGGCGCGACGCTTTCGATCGGCGCCGACTGCACCGTCAGCGGCAACTGGACCAACAACGGCACGTTCACTCCGAACGGTTTCACCGTCACTTTCAACGGCACTTCGGCGCAGGCGATTAGCGGTAGCGCTACGACCTCGTTCGCCAGTCTCACGGACTCAAACACGACCGCCGCGGTAAGCTCGACCGTCAATTTCAACGTCAGTGGCACGCTTAACATGAATGGCGCGGCGACGTTGATGACCCTCGACCCCGCCGTGCAAATAAATAGCAGCGGCAACACCGGAACGATCTCCGGCACGGGCACAGTCAAAGTTTCGCGTCTCGGGTCCAACTCGTTCTCAGGCCAATACAAATTTTTCACCTTCAGCGTCACCGCGCTCACGGTGGAGTGGGCTGGCGCGGGAGATCAGGGCGTAGAAAACGGAGTCAGCGGTTACGGCGCGATCAAGACCAGCGGCAGCGGCACCAAGAGCATGGGGGGCGCGGTTACCTTAGCGATTAACGGCGGCGTCACCATCGGGTCGGGCACCATCCTGACGATCGGCGCAAACAACCTTACGGTGGCCGGGAATTGGACCAACAACGCGGGCGCGAGCGGCTTTACCATGAACAGTGACAAAACGATCACGTTCAATGGCGCCAGCACCAGCCAGACGATTAGCGGCAGTAACACGTTTGCAAATCTGACGATCAATACCAGCGGCAGCCCGGGCACAGTGTCCGCATCTGGCAGCACCTTGAGTGTGACCGGATTGCTGCGCGTGCAATCAGGCACGTTCACCAGCGCGACCCAGTACGTTAACGTTCAGATCGACGCAGCGGGAACGCTGGTACTCTCTGGTCCGATCTCGGTCAGCGGGAATTGGACCAACAACGGCGGCACGTTCACGCCGGGAACTAACGGCGTTACCTTCAACGGCGCGACCGGCCAGACCATCACCGGTAATACGTCGTTCTATGACTTCACTAAGTCAGTCGCGGCGGCGCAGCAATTCAATTTTACCAACGGCAGTTTGACGACCGTCACGCACGCGCTGACATTGACCGGCGCGGCGGGACAGTTGCTGACGCTGCGCTCGACCTCTTCACCAACCCAATGGAAGTTGCATGCTCCGGCAACGCAGTCAGTCGGCTACGTTGACGTGAAAGACAGCGACGCGAGCGGTGCGACTCTGGTTACGGCCACCAACTCGACCAACTCCGGCAACAACATCAACTGGTTCTTTGGCTGCCCCGGCACGCTCATCGTCAACGACACGGGCGATGCAGGGGACGAAACGCCGGGTGATGGCACCTGCCGGACAGCCGGCGGCGTCTGCACCCTGCGCGCGGCGATTCAGGAAGCGAATGCGCTCACGTCATGCAGCGGCGCGATTACGATCAACTTTACTATTCTGAACACCGACCCGGGATTCGCCGGCGGCGTGTTCACGATTCAGCCAGGCTCGGCGCTGCCTACGATCACACACCCGGTGACGATTGATGGCTACTCCCAGACGGGCGCGAGCGTGAACACAGCGTCGAACGACACCGACAATGCCGTGATCCTGATTGTGCTGGATGGGACCAATGCCGGAGCGAGCGTTCACGGCCTGGTGGTAACGAACGTCGGCCCCAACTTGATTAAGGGACTGGCGATCAATCATTTCAGTGGGAACGGAATCGGCATCATTGGCGGCAGTGGCACCACCATCACGGGCAACTTCATCGGTACGAATGCGGCCGGGACGGCGGCGGCGCCTAACGGTCTCGCCGGCGTGCTCATCGACGGTTCTTCCAGCAATCTGATCGGCTGCACCACGGTGGATGAGCGCAACATCATCTCTGGCAACAGCGGGGAAGGCGTTGAGCTAAACAACGGAGCTTCGAATAACACCGTTCAGGGCAACTTTATCGGCGTCAAAGCTGACGGCGCTACGCTTTTGGGCAACGGCGGATCGGGCGTCGAGATTTACAGCGCTGAGGTTAATGGATCATCAGGCAACACGATCGGCGCACGGCCAACCTTGCGAGTAGACGGGAATCGCCTAGCGGGAGCCGATCGTCTAGCGGCAGCGCCGCCGAGGCTGAGTGTTAGCACGCTCACCGATGGAGCCAACATCATCGCAGGCAACGGCGTAGACGGCGTGCGGGTGACCAATGATGGAGATGTCAATAATCTGATCAGTCAAAACTCGATCTACGCAAACACTTTGTTGGGTATTGATCTCGGCGTGGTTGGCGTCACGGCGAATAACACTCAGAACCACAACACTGGACCGAACCGTTACCAAAACTTCCCGGTGATTTTGAGCGCCGCGGTCGGCAATACGCACGTCACCGGCACGCTCGACAGTGACGCGATCGCGCCGTTCACGATTGAGCTCTTTGATAACCCTGTGGGCGGCGATCCCAGTGGCTATGGCGAGGGGCAGATTTTCCTCGGCTCGGCGCAAGCTGTCGCCAGCGGACCGCCGGGACACTACACATTCGACATAACGGTTGCCGCGATTACGAGCGCTCAGATATTCACCGCGACGGCTACTGACTCGCAAGGGAACACGTCAGAGTTCTCGCATGTTGGCGCGGCCGAGACACCGCCTAATGTCACCATCAACGATGTTTCTCAAAACGAAGGCAGCGGCGGCGGCACGACCAACTTTGTCTTTACGGTTACACTCTCGTCACCAACCCTAAGCGGTGTGGACGTAACCTACTCGACCGCCGCCAACACGGCTACTCAACCGGGTGACTATGCGGCCACCTCGGGGACACTGACTATTCCGCCGTATGCAACGACCGGAACGATCACCGTGCCGGTGGTGGCGGACAACACCCCCGAGCCGAATGAGACGTTCTTTGTGAACCTGAACAGCACCACAGTCGGAACGATTACCGACAACCAGGGCCTCGGCACGATTCAGAACGACGACGCGGATTACACGGTGACGACCACCGGCAGCGCGATCGTGGTCACGGACATTTCCGGCAACAGCGATACGCTGGCGATGTCTGAGCCGTCGAACGGGTTCATCAAGTTCGCGGCCGCGGGCCGTTACTTCAGCGTCGATGGCGGCACACCGATCCTGGGCGATTCAGGGAATCTTTCACTTGCGAGCATCAACAGCGTCACGGTGAATCAAGCGGCCGGCGACGACACGCTGAACGCCAGCGCATTTACTCCGTCGTTCCCGAGCCTGACGATTAACGGCGGCACGGGAAATGACACAGTGAATTTCAACGGCAACATCACGTTTATCTCGAATGCGAACCTTGATGTCGACTTGCAAAACGATGACCCGACGCCGGGAACTGATTTGGTGAACTTTAACGCCAGCGCGCAGGTTGTGCTTTCCGGCACCGGCACGGCCACAGTGAAGGCGAGCAAGAACGTCTTGTTGGCTTCTGGATCGAAGCTGCAAGTGGCAAACGGAGTTCTCACGGTTGAAGCCAACCAGCAGGGTTCGCCGAGCGCCGGGAACTTCAGGGGCATCTTCCTTAACGGCGGAGCGCTCACCACGACCGGCACCGGCAATATCAGTTTGAAGGGCAAGGGCGGCACGGATGGGGCTACTGCCAGCCATCACGGCATCACTATTAACCCGGGTGCCACGGTCAGTTCAACTTCCGCCGCCGCTGGCGCGGGTACGATCACGCTCGCAGGCACTGGCGGAACCGGTACGGCAAGCAATCGCGGCGTGGAAGTCTTTCTCGGAACGGTTACATCTGTGAGTGGCGACATCTTGATCACCGCCACCGGCGGCACGGGCGGCGCCAACAATTACGGCGTCAGCATTATCAATGGAGGCATAGTTAGCTCAACCGGAGCGGCCAAGATCACGTTCAACGGCACCGGGGGGAGCGGCACCAGCAGCAGTAACGGTTCACGCATCAGCGGCGAGGACACGAAGGTTACCTCGACGGGCGGCGACATCTCAGTCACCGGCTTTGGCGGCAGCGGCACCGGTAGCAGCCATCACGGAGTGTCCATCGCCTTCGGCTCGTTAGTGAGCGCAACGAATGGCGCGAAGATAATCGTTAATGGCACCGCCGGCTCTGGCTCTACCGGCAACACGGGTATTGTGATCGCCAATCAGGGCCCGGTAAATCTGGTCCCAACCAAAATCACTTCTAACTCCGGCGACATTCAGTTCGTTGGACAGGGAGGCAGCGGCGGTATCGGCAACATCGGTTGGAACATCGACACGACGGCTACGGTGGTTGCAACCGGCTCGGCCAACATCTCGATCACGGGTACCGGCGGAACCGGTACCAGCGACAATTATGGCGTTGGGTTTGAAGCGGCGAACTCGATTGGAACCGGCGTCTCGGCAGTTAACGGCAACATCACGATCACTGGAACCGGCGGCCCATCGGCCGGAACGGACATGGACGGCGTACGGTTCGAAGATTCGATTGTCGGGTCGCCGCAGCCAGTCCAGGTGACCACGACCGGCACGGGCACGCTGACGATTACCGGCACGGCCGGCAACACCGACCCAACCAGCGCTGGAATCAATATCGTGGACTATTGCACGATGTCGCTTAACGGCTCGACCAATACGTTCATCGCCGACACGATGGACATCGGCGCCTCGAACGTCTCGATCAATGCAGGTGCGAACGCGTTGACGTTGCGACAGAAGACGAACGGCATCCTGATCAATCTCGGCGGCGCGGACTCTGCGACGCAGCTTGGATTGACCGATGCCGAACTGGATTTGATCGCGGCCGGCACGCTGAACGTCGGTGATACGAACAGCGGCGCCATGACGGTGAGCGCTAACATTACTCGCACTGCCGCCACGCTGATGAATCTGACTTCGAGTGCGAACATCGATATCGCGACCGGTTCGCTCGACAGCAATGGCGGCAACGTGAATCTGATTCCCGGCACAAATGTCTTCCCGAGCAATAGCGGGGTGGACGTGACTACGAGCGCGGCTACGACGCTCAAGCTCGCCAGCGCCAAAGACCTGAAGATCGTTATCAACAGCACGACGGTTGATACCGGCTACACTCAACTTAATGTTGCCGGACTGGTGAATCTGAACGGAGCGAACCTGTTGCTGAGTGGTTCGCATGTGCCGGTGGCCGGACAGACATTTACGATCGTCAACAACGATCTTTCGGACGCGGTTACCGGAACCTTCAGCGGACTGCCCGAAGCGTCGTTTATTACCAACTTCCTCGGCTCAGGTCTGAACGCGAGAATCAGTTATGTGGCGGGCACGGGCAACGACGTCGTCCTCACGGTCGTGGCGTGTCCGACGTCGTTCACGGTCAACGATAACGGCGACGCCGGCGACGCGAATCCAGGCGATGGTGTGTGCGCGACGGCCGGCGCGGTCTGCACTCTGCGCGCGGCGATCGAAGAAGCGAACGCGCTGCCGGTCTGCGGAACGATTGATATCAACTTCAGCATCGGCTCGGCCACGATCACACTGGGTGGCAGCGAATTGACGATTAATCACAACGTGAACGTCAATGGGCCGACAGCTAACTCGGTCGTTGTTAGCGGCAACAACCTTTCGCGCGGGCTCACGGTGAGCTCGGGCAAGACGGTCGGAATTTCGAACCTGACGATCAGCGGCGGCAACACTGCCGCGAACGGCGGTGGAATCCTTAACAGTGGCGGTACGTTGACACTGAATAACGTCACGATTAGCGGAAATGTCGCGCACTTCGGCGCCGCCATCCGCAACGACGGCGGCACTCTGACTCTGACGAACTCCACAGTGAGTGGCAATACCGCCGCCTCTGAAGGGGGCAGTATCTTCAACTTTGGCGGTACGCTCACGCTCATTAACAGCACGGTGAGCGGCAACACTTCGAGTGCGGGCGCAGGTGGTGGCATCTATAACACGAGCGGGACACTCAACCTGACAAACAGCACGGTGACCGCTAATACCGGTCAAAGCCTCGGCGGCGGCGGTATCTTCAACGCGAGTGGAACCGCTAATGTTCGAAATACAATCATCGCTGGCAATTCTGTGCTCGCTGGCTCCGGGCCTGATATCAACGGCACGTTCACATCCCAGGGCAACAACCTGATTGGCAAGTCCGATGGCGGCACCGGGTTTACTAACGGCATCAATGGCGACAAGGTCGGCACCGTGGCAACGCCGCTCGATCCTTTGCTTGGCCCGCTTCAGAACAATGGCGGACCGACGTTCACTCACGGATTGCTCTACAACAGTCCGGCGGTGGATGCGGGTAATGATTGCGTGTTCACGGTAACGCATTGCAGCGACGCGAACATTCCGCAACTTACCCTGGATCAGCGCGGATTGTCGCGGCAGGCTAATGGCGACCTGGTAGCCGGTTCGATAGTCGACATTGGCGCCTACGAACGCCAGGCGACCGAAAGCCGAACTGTTCCGACCGGCTCAAATGTGCACGTTGATCTAAACGATGTGCGGCTGGCTTTCCCGACCGTGTCCGGCACGCGACCTGATGACGGCGCGGCCAATGCGGTGCAGCCCGATCTCGTTAATCGCAGTGTCTCGATCACGGTGATTCCGGTGCCGGGCGACGCGCCGCCGGGATCAGGACCGGCATTCAACGTGACGCCGAGTACGACCTTCTATACCGCACCGGTTGACGTCTGTTTCTATCTGCCGTCGATTACGAACGCGGGTACCTTCAGCACGCTTAAGATCCTGCACCGCGAGAGTGGCGTGCTGGCGGATCATGGCTCGGCCGTAAACTTCCCGGGCAAGACTGTTTGCACAAGTGTGACGTCGTTCTCGGACTTTGTGATTACGCACGGAGCTGCGCCTACGGCTACGAACGCAACCATCGGCGGGATGATCACCGACAGCAGCAGCGCGCCGATCGCCGGCGCCACGATTAACTTGAGCGGCACGCAAAACCGCGAGACGATCACTGACGCCCAAGGAAACTACAACTTCGACGGTGTCGAGACAAACGGCTTCTACACGGTGACTCCGTCGCGGGTGAACTACACCTTCTCGCCGCCGACTCGCAGCTTCAGTGCGGTGGGTGTACACACGGAAGCGTCGTTCACGGCCTCACCGAACGGTGCTCACGCAAACGCGATCGATACGATTGAATTCTTTGTAAGGCAGCAGTACCTGGATTTCCTCGGCCGCGAACCTGATCCGCCAGGCTTCAACGGTTGGGTTAACACCCTCCGCAACTGCGCGCCCGGTGATGCGAGTTGCGACCGCATACACGTTTCGGAAGCGTTCTTCCGATCCCAGGAATTCCAGGAGCGCGGTTACTTTGTCTATCGCTTCTACTCTTCGGCGTTTGGTCGCAAGCCCGACGTTGCTGAGTTCACGCCCGATCTGGCACGCGTCAGCGGCTTCCTTGATAACTCGCAGTTGGAAGCGGCGAAGACTGCGTTCGCCAACGACTTCATGTCACGGTCGGCGTTTGCGGCGCAGTATGGATCGCTCAGTAACGGCGCGTACGTTGATGCGCTGATCAATACGGCCCAGGTAAATCTCGGCAACCGGCAAGCTCTCGTTGATGGATTGAATACCGGCACGCTCACGCGCGCTCAGGTGCTGCGCCAGATAGCCGAAAGCAGCGAGGTCTATCAGCGTTACTACAACCAGGCGTTTGTGGTAATGGAATACTTTGGCTACTTGCGGCGCGACCCTGATGCCTTGTATCTGAACTGGATTCAGGTTCTGGATGCCAACCCGGCGGATTCACGTCACATGGTTGACGGCTTTATGAACTCAACCGAGTATCGCAAGCGGTTCGCGCAGTAATAATCCGCAGATTACACAGATTACGCCGAACGAAAAAGAATTAGCCACGAAAAGGCACAAGCAGCACAAAAGGGAACTCCCTGATTTTGCTCTGGTGCCTTTTGGGTTTTTTCGGGGCTTTGTCTTTTGGTTTTATCAGCGCAGATCCGCGTTCATCCGCGGCTTGATTTCCAATTCACTTTTTGCGGCCCGCACAATTCGCGTTTGGCGCTACCGATCGGCGAGGTGTAAGATTTCCTTGCTGTCGATTGGTTCAACGTAAGCGAGTTCCTCACCTACCCCTCGAGAAGTTTCTCACCACGACTGGCGTCGAGTGTCCGGATTTAGCCGGACTATTCCGGCCCGTCGCGACCTCCGTTGCTGCCGCGCAGTGAATTTGAAGCCCCCCGAGAAACTGAAAGTTAGGAGTCGTCAGCGCCCTGGTGTGGATTAACTTAGCGCGACATCATGCGAGCCCGCTGTTCGCGGCGGTGTTCGTGTCTCTGTTGATTGGGGCCGGCTTTACTAATTCGCGGCGCGAGAAGAAGCATTCGGCGTCCAGCTCTTCAGGCATCGTCATCAGTCAGATTTACGGCGGCGGCGGAAACTCAGGTTCGGCGTACCGTAATGATTTCATCGAGCTTTACAATCTCGGCAACACGACAGTGGATCTCAACGGATGGTCGGTGCAATATTCACCGGCCACCAGCGCGGCCTGGCAGGTAACGGGTCTGGGTGGATCGATCGCGCCCGGTCATTACTATCTGGTGCAAGAAGCCGCGGGCAGCGCTGGCACAACAAACCTGCCAACTCCGGACGCGACCGGCGCAATTCTGATGAGCGCGACCCGCGGAAAGATAGCGCTGGTGAATTCCACCACGGCACTAAGCGGCACATGCCCATCGGGAGTAAGCATCGTTGATCTGGCGGGATACGGCTCGACCGCCAACTGCTTCGAAGGAACCGGGCCCACCGCAGCGCCCAGCAATACAAACTCGGTCTTTCGAAGAAACGGCGGCTGTCTGGATACCGACAACAACGCGAGTGATTTTCTGGTCGGTACGGCGAATCCGCGCAATACCACATCAGCTCAATTCGTCTGCGGCAACGCCACGCCAACGCCGACGCCTTCGCCAACGCCGTCGGCAAATTGTGGCGTCGAACGTTGGTCGGTCAAGACGGGCACTGATTTCGATAATGGGATGGTGAATCTTTCGTCCAGCACTCCAACTACAATCGCCACGATGAGGAGTTGGAATGCGCCTGGTTCGATTCCGGCCAACAACCGCGTCGCCCCGTTTGAAACGACGCAGTGGGTAGTCAATGGCACGCTGGTAAAATACAAACTAGAGGACGACTCGGACTATCACCTGGTGATCAGCGACGAATCTGGGAATACGTTTATTACAGAGATCCCGCTTCCGAGTTGTGTCGCTCCCGAAAGCCCCTTTGCCGCCGGAATTGCCAACGCCCGCGCCGAATTTGATGACCACTTCACGGCGACGACATCATTCCAAACAGTTAACGTACCGGTGCGAATTACCGGCATCGGCATGTTCGACTTTTTGCATGGACAGACAGGCGTCGCTCCCAACGGGATTGAGATGCATCCCGTCCTCGATATTAGCTTTGTGGGCGCGCCGTCCATCCAATTCAGCTCTTCTTCGTTCACAGTCAGCGAAGGCACTCCCCGAGTGAACATCACCCTGACTCGCAGTGGGGATGCAACCAGCAGCGCCGCCGTCAACTATGCGACGAACGACGCCGCCGGGTTGACGAATTGCAACGTCATCAACGGCATTGCTTCGCCGCGCTGCGATTACATCAACACCCTCGGCAACATGTCCTTCGCTGCCGGTGAAACGTCCAAGTCCTTCTCGATCGCCATCGTCGACGACTCGTACGCCGAAGGCCCCGAGACTTTCACCATCGGTCTAACCAGTCCGAGCGGCGCTACCCTAGGCACGCAAGCAATAGCCACCGTGGCCATCACGGACAACGAAACGGTCAATGGGCCGAATCCGATCGACAGCACGAACTTCTTTGTCCGCCAGCAGTACATAGATTTTCTGGGCCGCGAACCCGATCCACCTGGGCTGGCCGGCTGGAGTACCACCATCAACAACTGCGCGCCGGGTGACACGAACTGCGATCGGATACACGTCTCGCAACTGTTTTTTCAATCTGAAGAATTCCAGCAACGGGGTTACTTCGTCTATCGCTTCTATCCAGTAGCTTTCGGAAGAAAGCCTGACTATGGCGAGTTCGTCCCAGACTTTGCGAGCGTGAGCGGCTTTCTGGATGCAAATCAGTTGGAAGCTGTGAAAGTCGCATTGATCAACGCCTTCATGGCGCGGACCGCGTTCGTGAACACCTACAACGGATTGACGAATCAGCAATACGTCGATGCGCTCTTGAACACGGCAGGCGTAACGCTGTTGCCCTCGCCAGCGACTCGGCAGGCGCTAATTGATGGCTTGAACAACTCTTCGCTGACGCGGGCGCAGGTCTTGCGACAGATCGTGGAGAGTACTGAAGTATCGACGAAGTACAATCACCAGGCGTATGCGGTGATGGAATACTTTGGCTATCTCAGGCGGCAACCGGATGCCTTCTATCTTGATTGGATCACGTTCCTGGATCAAACAAACAACCCGCGTGGCATGGTCACGGGCTTCGAGAACTCGCTTGAGTACCGGCAAAGATTTGGACCGTGAGGGAATTGAGTACTCTCTGAATCACAACGGCCTCGATCGCTACAGCCGCGAAGGCATCACGTTTCTCTTCGATCGGACGACGAAGATCGGACGACGAAAAAGCTTTCCTACGGCGCCTCCTGGCGCGAGATTCTCAAGGCTATCCCAATAGCCGCGAAGCGCGTAAGCGTTTGGAAGCGCTCGCCAAAAGAAAATGAATTACGGTCCGCTCACCTAAAGCATTTCTGATTGCCTTTTTCGCAGAGCCGGTCATAATCGACACCTAAGCTTTACCTTCCGCGAGCCATCAAGGGATTCTGCCGCAATGCTTCGAGCAGGACTTGGGGGTTTGGTTATGAACGTCACTGAAGCAGATCAATTGATCAAGCGCCTGACCCCGCGCGTCTTCGGAATAATTCTGTCTGCCGTCGTCCTGAGCTTTGCCGGCGATATTTCCGGACAATCGGCGATTGATACGCTCAAGCCGGGCACGTCAATCCAACGCGATCTGAAGAAAGGCGAGACACATTCATATCGGATCACTTTGGACGCCGGTCAGTGTTTTCATGCGGTCGTCAATCAAGACGGAATCGCCGTGGCGGTCAGGTTCTACGGAGCCGAAGGCCGACAGCTCGCGGAAGGGTCGGGAAATGACCGCGGCGAGCGGCGAATCGTTTTTGTCCCCGAGGTGGCCGGCGAATATCGTTTGCGGGTGAACGCAGCGGCTGATAACCGTGAGGTGGGACGCTACGAAATGAAGATCGCCGAACTGCGACTGGCGACGGATGAAGACCGTAGCCGTTACTCTGCCCAAGAGTTGTTTGCGGAGGCGTCGCAACTCGGAGCCCCCGGGATTGCGACAACTCAAACGCGACGAAATATGGTCAAGAAGTATCAGGAGGCGCTAGAGGCCTGGAGAAAGTTAGCTGACCGCAAGGGAGAGACTGACGCACTCTTTGCGATGGGCATAGTCAATTATTATTTGGATAAGCCCGGGGCGCTGGAAAATTTCAATCAGGCGCTCGCCGTTGCCCGAGCCAGTGGTGACCGCTGGAGCGAGGAGCTGATACTCGAGAGCCTGGGTGTAGCTATCGGAGAAATGGGTGATACGGATCGGGCGCTGGAAGCTTTCGCTCAGAGCCTGGCGATAGCGCGAGAATTGAAAGATCGCGATACAGAACGGGTGAGCTTGTATGAGATCGCTAATGCCTATATGAATTTGGGCGAAGCGCAGCCGGCGCTGGATTACAATGACCAACTGCTCAAGATAACCGGGCCGGAGGATAAGCGTGACCTCCTCGTTCACAGTCTTTGTAAGAACTATCTGCTCTTGGGCGAGCCCCAGGCCGCGCTGGAGTATTGCCGGCAAGCATCGTCAATCTACCAAGCCAGTGGCTGGCGCCTGTTCGAGGCAGCCACGCTGAGCTATATCGGAGACGCCTACTCTTTGCTGGGTGATCCGCGGCAGGAACTGGAATATTACAACCAGGCGTTGAAGATTTTTCGTGAGGTGGCAGACACACACGGTGAAGCCAGCATGCTGAGAGATCTGGGCCAGGTTTACCAGTTGCAGGGCGATCACCAAAAAGCTCTTGAGTACTTCAAACAGGCGCAGGCGCTCTTTCACGCAATCCCGAGTCCCCAGGCGGAAGCAATCACCTTGCGCCTGACGGGGCAGGTTTACTGGTCGCTGGGTCTCAACGAGAAAGCACTTGAGTATTTCAATCAGGCGTTGTCGCAACTGCGATCTCTCAGGGATCGGTCTAATGAAGCAGCAACCCTGCTGGGTATCGCTCGCGCCGAGCGCGACCTCGGTCAACTCACCGAGGCGCGCCGAGAGATCGAAACGGCGCTCGGCATCGTTGAGTCTTTAAGCGCGAAAGTCACCAGCCTCGATTTGCGCGCTTCCTATCTTTCGACCAAGCGGGAGTACTACGAGTTTTACATAGACATCTTGATGCGCCTGGACGCGCGCCAGCCGAACGCAGGTTATGCGGCCCAGGCGTTTCAAGCCAGTGAACGGGCCCGATCTCGCAGTTTGGTGGAGTCTTTAGCGGAAGCAAGGATAGATATTCATCAGGGAGTTGCGGCCGCACTGATCGCACGCGAACGCACAATCAAGCAGCAGATCAGCTTCAAGAGCAACCGGCTTACGAAACTGCTCGGTGGCCAGCACAGCCCGGAAGAGGTAGACACCGCTCAACAAGAGATTGACGAGCTCTTACGGGGTTACGCCGCGGTGGAAGCCGAAATCAGGATTAAGAATCCGAGTTATGCATCACTCGAGCAACCGCAAGCGCTGGGCTTGCGCGACGTGCAAAGCAAACTACTCGACTCTGACACTTTGTTGCTGGAATACTCCCTGGGCGAAGCGCGCAGCTTTGTCTGGGTGGCGAGTCCAACCTCAATCACAAGTTTTGACCTACCTCAGCGCTCAGTCATAGAAGCAGCAGCGCGGCGAGTTTATGAACTGTTGACTGTTCGGACCAAGGTTGTCGCAAACGAAACGCCGCCGCAAAAACAATCGCGAATCCAGCAAGCAGATGAGGCCTATTCGCAGGCCGCGGCTACTTTGAGCGAGATGATCCTCCGGCCGGTCGCGTCCCAGTTGGGAAAGAAGAGATTGCTGGTCGTAAGTGACGGCGCATTGCAGTATGTGCCGTTTGGAGCATTGCCGACTCCGAAGGATGAAGGCGGAAGGATGAAGGATGAAGCTGGGCAACAACAAGATCTTCATCCTTCATCCCTCGTCCTTCATCCTTTGGTTGTTGATCACGAGATCGTGAGTCTTCCTTCCGCTTCTGTTCTGGCAGCATTGCGGAACGAGGTGACTGGACGGCAAGCCGCAACGAAGACGCTGGCCGCTCTGGCGGATCCGGTCTTTGGCCTCGACGACCCACGGATCCCGCGCCCGCGCCCGAGGCGCGCAATCAGCGTTCAAGATCAATCGCGATCGGCTGACGTTCTGCGATCGGCGGAGGAATCAGGGCTGAAAGGTTTCGTGCGCTTACGTTTCAGTCGGGCCGAAGCCGACGCCATCGCGCTGCTGGTGCCTGAAGGCCAGAGATTCGAGGCCGTTGATTTCGATGCCAATCACGCCACCGCCACGAGCGCCGAACTAAGCCAGTATCGGATCGTGCATTTTGCGACGCATGGATTGGTTAACAGCCGGCATCCGGAACTGTCCGGTATTGTTTTGTCGCTGGTGGATCAGAAAGGTCAACCGCAAAATGGGTTTCTGCGGCTTTATGAGATCTACAATCTGAAATTGAATGCGGACCTGGTGGTGTTGAGCGCCTGCCAGACGGCCCTGGGAAAAGAGATCAAAGGGGAAGGACTGATCGGACTGACGCGCGGCTTTATGTACGCGGGTGCTCCGCGCGTAGTCGCCAGTCTGTGGCGTATTGATGACCGAGCGACGGCCGAATTGATGACGAGATTCTATCGCGGGATGCTAAGAGATGGGCTGCGGCCCGCGGCGGCCCTGAGAGCGGCGCAGGTTTCAATGTGGCAGGATCGCCGCTGGGCAGCGCCGCACTACTGGGCGGCATTTACGATTCAGGGTGAATGGAAGTAGGCAGAAGGAACAAGGTAAAGGCAAAGGGAGAGCGCGTACAAGGATCGAGGTGAGAGGTTTTCGACGCGTAGCGGCGGTATGGATTTAGCCCGGCGTTTCAACGCCGGGAAACGTTGGTTGGTTATCCTCGTCGCGTTAGCGACGACTGAAATGAGCCTCTTGTCAGGCGTCGCTGACGCGACGAGGCGGAACGTCGCGCTGACCCGGCGTTGAAACGCCGGACTAAATTCATACCGCCGCTACGCGTCGAAGAACTAAGTCTAGCGCTACTCTATAGACTCTTCACACCGTCTCTGAAGCAAGGTGTGAATGAGACTAAACACAGATTTCAATTCGATCATGCCGGAAGATGTAAGCGAGAACTCCCCCGATAACTCTTCGCGTCTCCGCGTAGCAGCACCGCCGCGTCAAAAATGGACATTGACCCAAGAGGCTTTCGATCGACTGCTTCTTTCACTTGATTCAGACCGGGATCGCGCCGGCGCAATTTATCAGAAAACGCGCAGTAAGTTAACCAGGTTCTTTGAGTGGCGCGGGTGTCCGTTCCCTGAAGATCACGCGGACGAAACCATCAACCGGGTCGCGAAAAGAATTTCCGAGGGCGAGCACATACGCGATCTCCCGAAGTACTTTTTCGGGGTGGCGCGCTTGCTTTTCCTCGAAATACAGAAAGAGAGAGCGCGCGCGCTGCAAGCGCTTAACAACTTACCCGCGGCCGTAAGCAGTGCGCCTGACTCTCGCGCGCAGGGCCTTAACTGTCTGCGACATTGCCTGGAAAGCATTTCGTCAAAACAACGCGACTTCATCATCGGTTACTACGAGGGCGAAAAAAGCAACAAGATTAAGAACCGGCAAAGACTCTCAGAGAGACTGCGGATTCCCATCAATACCCTGAGGATGCGGGCACTCAGGCTCAGGGAGCAACTGGAGGGGTGTGTTGAAAATTGCCTGAACATTGTAGCGTGATGTGATGAAACAGTCCGAATCACCACTATGTGTGGAAAAGGCAATACGGCGAAGGCATGATGGAACCACGATCTCAACAAGATGAAGAATTGATCGCGCGCTACCTGCTGGGGGAATTATCCGAGGCAGAGCAGACGCAACTGGAAGAGCGCGCCTTTTCTGACCCGGACTATTTGCAGCAGGTCAGGGCCGGCGAGAAGGATCTGATTGACGAGTACGTGCGGGGAGAGCTTTCCGAAACCATGCGGCCGGCGTTTGAGCGTCGCTTCTTCGCCTCAGCGCACCGTCGTCGGCAAATAGAATTCGCCAGGGCCTTCACCCAAGTAGTTGCCGAAGGCGCGGCGACAGCATCGTCTGACGTGGCGCCGGCGGCGATTACTTCCTGGTGGAACTCCTTCTTACTGTTGCGGCGCGGCCCACACCTGGCATTTAGATTTTCCCTGGCCGCCATTGCGCTAATCGTTATCGTCGGTGGCGTTTGGTTAGTCAGAGAATTCAACCAGTCGCGCAGAGAGCAGGCGCGGATTCAAGCGCAAGCGACACCGGCCAAAGCCGTTGCGAAGCCCACTGAGGAGCGCGCTCAAAACGAACCGCAACCTGCGCCTTCACAGCATGACCGGCCGGAGGGCCGTCAAATTCCGCCGCCGGTCGTGGCTTCATTATTACTGTTACCGGGCACTTCGCGTGGGGCTGAGAGTCACCCGCACCTGACTATCACGCCTGCTACCAGCACGGCCCAACTGCGCGTGGTGCTTGAAAGTGGTGACGAATACAAAAGTTATGCGGTGGAATTGCGAACCATCTCTGGAAAAGTGGTTCGCAGCCTGACTGGATTGCCGGCGCATCCGGGACCCGGAGGTCGCGCGGTAGTGTTAACTCTGCCGGCCAACCTACTCACCACGGGTGATTACGAACTAACCCTCAACGGCATCAATGAGCAGAAGCGAGCTGAGCCGCTGGGCTACTATTACTTTAGCGTGCGAAAAGAGTAACCGCTCAGGCTGCTGAAAAACCAATCCTAGCCACAGAGACACGGCGCGCCTGTTAGCCGCACCCAAATGCGTCGGGATGATGAAAATACGGGCAGCGTCTTGCAGCCGCATTCATGCGGCTTGCCCGCGGGGTTGTTAGACCAGCCGTCTTACGGCTGGGCAGCGCGGCAACACGGGTTTACGAGGGGGCTTTTAGCCTCCTTGTGGCGGCCGGCTTTAGCCAGCTGGCTGCTGTGGCTAAAGCCTGGGCCAGGGAAGCACGCTGAAGCGCGCTTCGGCTGGTCCGGGCTCACCGAACCCGGCCGTCAAACGGCCGGTCTAATAACCCTTCGGGGAAGCCCGATGAATCGGGCTTAAGGCACTCATTTTTCTTCACCTCCCAGTGTGATGTCTTGTGATTTCCCGCCACTATGTCGGTAGAGGGTAAGTATTTCCGACGACCATTCTTGTCTTCAAGGTTGTTAAGGTGTTGGCGTGATTGCCATGTCCTATTCGATCGTTTCTGAAAAACGCCGCCGCACACTGCTAGTGCTCTTGTTTGTCTGCACCTTGATCTTGACGGGCGTGCTAATTGGCGCGACTGGATCGATCGATAGGAGTGCGAACAGAGATTCTGTCCCGGGGAGAATAGTATCCGCGACAGGCTCCAAGATGCCGTCAAGCGCGCGCGGGCCCCGGGCATCTCAGCGGGGCGCGAGCGATTCCTCCTTTTTCCCGGCCAGCATGCTGGGGCGAAATCTGCCGTTCACCCCGTCAACACCGACATCCGCGCTCGACGGGTTTGACCCGAACGCGAACCGCGCGGTTCGCGTCGTCGTCGTCCAACCGGACGGAAAGATCCTTATCGGCGGCGACTTTACTACCCTCTCGCCGAACGGCGGAGCGGCGGTTACGCGCAACCACATTGCCCGGCTGAACCCGGACGGCACGCTGGACACGGCCTTCGACCCGGACGCGAGCAATCCTGTGTATGCAATCGCGGTGCAGGCGAATGGCATGATTTTGGTGGGCGGCGGATTCGGGAGCATCGGCGGCCAGTCGCACCAGCAAATCGCCCGGCTGAATCCGGACGGCACGCTCGACACCGATTTCAACGCGCACGCGGATGGTGACCAGGTCAATGCAATCGCGGTGCAGGCGGACGGCAAGATCTTGGTGGGCGGCGATTTTTCGCATCTCTCGTCCAACGGCGAATTTTCAGCGGGCCATTGCATCGCCCGACTGAACGCGAACGGCACGCTCGACACCACTTTCAACGCGAACGCGAACAGGAACGTCGGTGCAATCGCAGTGCAGGCGGGCGGCAAGATTTTGGTGGGCGGCGGCTTCACCGGCATCAACGGACAGCCGCGCAATCACATCGCCCGACTGAACCTGGACGGCACGGCTGATTCGTTCAACCCGAACGCGAACGGGGATGTCAGTTCAATCGCGGTGCAAGCGGACGGCCGTGTTTTGGTGGGCGGTTATTTCAGCGGCGCGAACAGTATCGGCGGACAGACGCGTAACTGCATCGCCCGGCTCGATGCCACGACCGGACAGGCTGATTCGTTCGACCCGAACGCGAACAGTGGTGTCAATGCAATCGTGGTGCAGGCGGACGGTCGTGTTTTAGTGGGCGGCTATTTCAGCGGAGCGAACAGCATCGGCGGACAGACGCGCAATTTCATCGCCCGGCTGAACTCGGACGGAACGGCTGACGAGTTCAACCCGAACGCGAACAATACTGTCTATGCAGTCGCGGTGCAGGCGGACGGCAAGGTTTTGGTGGGCGGTGCTTTCACCGAACTCGCGCCGAACGGCGGAGCACCGGTGACGCGCAACCACATCGCCCGTCTGGAAACCGATGGCCGGCTCGACCAGACGCTCGATAATCTCAGCATCGTTGGCAGCGTTGTTCTCGCCACCGCCGTTCAGCCGGACGGCAAGATTCTCATCGGCGGCGAGTTCACGAGTGTTCTCGGTGTACCGCGCAACAACATTGCCCGATTGAACACCGACGGCACGCTCGACACGGCTTTCGACCCGAACGCAATCGGTGGCAAGGTCTATGCAATCGCGGTACAGGCGGACGGTCGTGTTTTAGCGGGCGGCCGTTTCACCAGCATCGGCGGACAGGCGTGCAGTTACCTTGCCCGGCTCGATGCCACGACCGGATTGGTTGACCCGTTAGATCCGTTCGACCCGAAGGTGGACAATTTTGTCTATGCAATCACGGTGCAGGCGGATGGCAATATTCTGGTGGGCGGCAATTTTATGATGCTCTCGCCCAACGGCTCAGGGACGGTGACGCGCCACCGCATTGCCCGGCTGCATCCAAACGGCACGCTCGACTCCGGTTTCGACCCGGACGTGAGCAGTCTCGACCCGGAAGCCATCAGTCCGGTCACTTCAATCGCGGTGCAGGAGAACGGCCAGATTTTATTGGGCGGCTATTTCACCACGCTCGCGCCCAACGGTAGTGCGCCAGTCGCGCGCAACCGCATCGCCAGGCTGAACGCGGACGGCACGCTCGACACGGCTTTCGATCCGAACGCGAACGGTCGTGTCTATTCAATCGCGGTGCAGGCGGACGGCAAAATCTTAGTGGGCGGCGCTTTCACGGGTGAGTTCAGCATCGGCGGAGAGACCCGCAACCACATCGCCCGGCTGAACACTGATGGAACGGCTGATGAGTTCAACCCGAACGCGGACAATGATGTCACATCAATCGCGGTGCAGGCGGACGGCAAGATCTTAGTGGGCGGCGTTTTCAACAGCATCGGCGGACAGACGCGCAATTACATCGCCCGGCTCGATGCCACCGGAGCGGCGGATGAGTTCAACCCGAACGCGAACTGGCGAGTCTGGTCAATCGCGGTGCAGGCGGACGGCCGTGTCTTAGCGGCGGGCGATTTCACAAACATTGGCGGGCAGACGCGCAATCTTTTCGCTCGCTTATCGAACGACACGGTCGCGCTGCAAGACCTGGCCGTGACGCAAACCACCATTACCTGGACCCGCGGCGGCTCAAGCCCCGAGCTCTGGCGAGCTACTTTCGAACTGTCTACCGATGGCGTTAACTATGCCTTTTTGGGTGCCGGTCAGCGTGTCGGCACATCGAGCAACTGGACCCTGACAGGTTTGAGTCTATCAACGGAACAGAACAACTACATTCGCGCGCGCGGTGATTATCGCAGCGGCTACCAAAACGGTTCGGAGAGCATCGTGGAATCAGTGCGGAATGGTTTTCCGGCCGTGCCGCCTCCGAGTCCAACTCCTACACCGACGCCGACACCAACACCTTCGCCGACTCCGATAACCTGCGCACCACCGCCGGCGAACATGGTTGGCTGGTGGGCCTTCGATGGAAACGCGAATGATATTCAAGGCAGCAGTCCAGCGTTGCTGTTTGGCAGTCCATCATTTGTCGCGGGCAAAGTTGGACAGTCGTTATCATTCGATGGCCTTGACGACCACGCCAAAGTGCCGGCGGCAACTGCGCTCGATGTCGGCAACGGAACGGGTCTGACCTTCGATCTATGGATCAACCCGGCGGAGATTTCCACGGCGCGCCCGGTGATCGAGTGGAACGACGGCGCCGTGGTTGAAGGAGTACACCTCTGGATGTCAGCGGATTTCGGAGAAGGTGGCCAGGGGCCAGGCAGTCTTTTTGTCAATCTCAAGGACACTTCTGGAACTCACCATATCTTTTCGTCTGCACCTGGCGTGCTCGCGGCCAATGTCTGGCAGCACGTAGCCGTAACTTACGATAAGACATCCGGAGTCGCGAAGATCTACCTGAATGGAACGATCGTCGCGCAACAAACGTTGGGGACGAACTTCACGCCGCAGACCGCGACTGATCTCTACCTCGGCTACCGCCCGGTGGGCACACTTGGGGGCAGGCGTTTTCTCGGGAATATGGATGAAGTCGAGTTGTTCAATCGCGCGCTTGACCTTACGGAAATCCAATCCATTTATGTCGCCGACAGCGCCGGCAACTGCAAGCCGGCGCCGACACCCGCTGTCATAGACATAACCGAGCACATCACCGTCAACGATGCTCCCACCCTGTTGCCGTCAGCGATGATTGGTGTCAACGAGCGGATTAGTGTCCTTGATACGCCGACGCTGTTGCCGTCGGCGATGATTGGCGTCGAAGAGAAGATTAATGTCCTTGATGCACCGACGCTGTTGCCGTCAGCGATGATCGGTGTCGAAGAGAAGATTCGTGTCCTTGATACGCCGACGCTGTTGCCGTCAGCGATGATCGGTGTTGAAGAGAAGATTCGTGTCCTTGATACGCCCACCCTGTTGCCGTCGGCGATGATCGGTGTCGAGGAACGAATCCTCGTTCATGACACACCTCGGCTCGGAGCACAGGTTCTGACAGGGACCGGCACGAACGTGACTGTGCAGGCAAATGGCGTAACCATCACCTTCACGAATGTGACCTCTGCCGGGATTACTACGATCACGCCCATCGATCCCGGTTCGGCTGGTCAATTACCCGGCGGTTACACGCTCTCGGGTAGTAGCCTGGCTTTCGACGTTACGACCACCGCGACCTTCTCTGGGCCAATCACAATTTGCTTCACCGTGCCCTCGGTCACCGACCTGGCGGCTTTCCTCAAACTGAAAGTTCTGCACAACGAGAACGGCACGTTGGTTGATCGAACGTCGAGTCATGACTTTCCGACCAAGACGATCTGCGCCGTGGTCAACTCGCTCTCGCCTTTCGTAATTGCTGAGGCGGTAACGCCTTCAGCCGCGCCCGCCAACATCAGCGGTCGAGTGACGACGAGCGACGGCGCGCCCGTCGCGGGTGTCACGATAAGGCTGAGCAGTTCGCAATCGACCGAGACGATCACCGGCATCGACGGCAGCTATCGTTTCGACAACGTCGAGACCAACGGCTTCTACACGATCACGCCGTCGCTCGCGAACTACACGTTCAGTCCGCCTAATCGCAGCTTCAGCTTGCTGGGTGTGCACACTGAAGCTTCGTTCACGGCAACGGCGAGCGGCGATCAGACAAACGCGATCGACACGATTGAATTCTTTGTGCGGCAACAGTACCTGGACTTTCTCGGTCGCGAGCCGGATCCGCCGGGCTTTAACGGCTGGGTGAACACCATCAGGAACTGCGCGGCGGGCGATACGAGTTGCGATCGCGTGCACGTCTCGGCAGCGTTCTATCAATCGCTTGAGTTTCAGCAGCGCGGTTATTTCGTCTATCGCTTCTACTCGGCCGGCTTTGGACGCAAGCCTGACTTTGCGGAATTCATGCCTGACCTCGCGTGCGTCAGTGGCTTCCTGACAAGCGATCAGTTAGAGGCCGCGAAGGTTGCGTTCACGAACGACTTTACGTCACGGCCGGCGTTCGTGGCCGCCTACAATTCGCTGAGTAACGCGGCATACGTTAACACTCTGTTGGCAACCGCGGGAGTGACTTTGGCGAACCAGCGAGCGCTGATCGATTCGCTTAACGCGGGAACGCAAACGCGAGCGCAAGTGTTGCGACAGATTGCCGAGAGCGGCGAGGTCTATCAGAAGTATTACAACCAGGCGTTTGTGGTGATGGAGTACTTCGGATATCTGCGCCGCGATCCGGACGCGTTGTACCTGAATTGGATTCAGGAATTGGATCAAACCGGCGACCCGCGCCACATGGTCGGCGGCTTCGTCAACTCGACGGAATACCGGCAAAGGTTCGGCCCATGAATTTGGCGATGTCCGACAAACTTCAGTTTGTCGCTCGCTGTATCACAGGCTGCTAGCCTGTGATCGGGACCAAACGCAGGCTGGCAGCCTGCTATACGCAATACGACAAACTGAAGTTTGTCGGACATTTAGATTAGGAGAAAACGAACATGACTAAGAACAATCTTTACCACGCAGCGTGGAAGCTCCGAGCAACCGGCGCGCTGGTTCTGGCGCTGGCTCTCTCAACATTTCCCGCGGCGTTTATCCGTGCGGTGAAAGCGCAAACACCCGCCAAGGCGACCGCGCAAACATCCGCTAAAGCGACCACTTCACCTGCCACTAAATCTAAGGGCGGCCAGAACGAAGGCATCAAGGTGCATGGCCACTGGACAATCGATGTTCGCAACCCCGATGGCACACTGGTGACCCATCGCGAATTTGAGAATGCGTTAGACAACTTTAGCGGCGCGAAGGCGCTGGCCCGGTTCTTGGCACGTCAAAATACACCCGGCATGTGGGCGATTTCCTTGACCAGCGACCTTTCTCAAATGGTAATCCAAGAACCCGGAAGCGACATAACCACTCCATCTTCAACCGTACTTCTTTTCAAAACGCTAACGATAGGGCCGCCTTCTCTATCGTCGTCTTCGTTTGTGCTTAGTGGCTACACTACGCCTCTTAGCCAGGATGCCATCTATGACACCGTTGCAACCATTAACAAATACTGCTCTGCCACGCTAACGCTAACGCCAGCCCAGTGTGCTTCTAATCCTGGCTCCGGCGGCACGTTGAGCAACCTGAATGGGATCACTCTCTTTAATCTCGAGGCAGGATCTTCCAAGCCACCCGTGTCTGTGCATGCGGGACAGATCATCCAGGTCACCGTGGCCATCAGCTTCTCGTAGAATCCCGGGAGTGCGAAGCGCGAGACGAATCAATCCGCAGGTTACACCGATGTAGAGACAACGAAGAGACAAACAATCCACGCGCAGGGTTGAAAGCATTATGCACAGCTTGCTAACGAGTAGCTCAAAAGCAGCGGTGCGGTCTTAACGGAAAAGGAGAAAAGGAAAATGACCAGGAAGAACTTTTACTATGGCGCTTTGGTGGTGGGAGCGGCCGCCACGCTCACTCTCGCGGTGACTCTAACGGTTTCTATCTCCAGATCTCATCGAAAACCCAGCCCTGCCTCGAGCGCCCCGATACTTGCTCAAGCGACCACTTCTACCGCCACTGAATCTAAAGGCGGCCAGAAGGAATTGATCAAGGTGCATGGCCACTGGACGATCGATGTTCGCAACCCAGACGGAACGTTGGTGTCGCACAATGAATTTGAAAATAGTCTTCAGCCAGTAGGAGTGGCGACACTCCCGATGATTCTGGGACGCAAGTCAACTGCCGGCTCGTGGCAGATAGCGCTGTATTCGGTCGGGGCCTTTGCTACCACGGGCTGGATCTTCGAAGTCGGACGCACCATACCAGCGGGGTTGCCAGGCGACAAGTTTTTCCCAACCCTACAGGTGAGCATTCCCACATCGGGAGATGATGCCGGTAAACTCGTACTTAATGGTACCGCCACAGCTAGGGGCCCAGGCCAGATCATGCAGGTCCGCACGTTTCTTGGTACCTGCGCCTCAAACGTGACCGCAGACGATTGTGCCGGCACGTCACCGCCACTACTGAACTATACTGGTGACCCCTTTACCGATTTCACCACCGGCGGGCCAATCGTAACCGTAGCTATAGACCAAATCATCCAGGTCAAAGTAGTCATCAGCTTCTCGTAGCAGCAAGGTTTGCCGAGGGTGCGGTAGTGACGAATCGCAGGCGGTAAGCACGAAGGCGGAATCGAACATCGGGCGAAGCCCCGAGCGTGAGTCGAAGATGGCAGGTCAGACCGCAGTCTGAATCGCCAAAAGGAATGCCCGGCGGGTCAACAACTTTTACGTTTCGGAATCTTTGCCGAAAGTTTTTGCATTCGGCTGCGTGTCCGGTCATTAAGTCCAAGAGGTCTTGATCACGAGTCACGAGGTAGTCGGCGGCTGCCGCGATGGCGAGATTCAAGTAAGGCGCGTCCTTTGGGTCTCGTTCAAACCGAAACTTCTCCGGCACCACGCGCAAAAGAGGTCGCATTGAAAATGATTTCTTCGAGCAAGCTTTCGATTTGTGCGGCGCTTGCGTGAGGAAGAAGACTGAGAATACGAGGACGCGATAGGACTTCCTTTACTTCTGATAATGTTTCCCGCGAAACGAACAGTTGCACTTGGTTGGTGCGCGTTAACTCAAAACAACGAGCGGCGGCGCCAGCCGGATTGAGAAACGCCTGCACGAGAGATTGCAGTCAAAAACCGCTCTGGTAGCTTGATCCGCCAAAGCCTATGACCTCTGGCCATGCTTTTCTTCCCACATAGCTTGCCGCTCACTCTCAATCAGGGCATCAAGCTCGTCTTCGCTCATCCCGCTGGCGGCAAAATCCTGGCGCACAGGAGCAAGGATTTCTCCCAGAGACGGACGCTTCGCTTGAGTCGTAACCATGTTTTCCACAAAAGCCTTGATGTCCTTACCCTGGGCGGCAGCTTTCTGCGCCAAAATGCTTTCCACTTCTTTGGGAACGGAAATAGTTATTTCCATAACGCGGTTTGCTCCTTCCAAGCGAGAGATTAACATACAGAACGAGCTAAGGGTTAGGCAGACATCCAGGTCACGGTAACCTTCAGCTTCTCGTAGAACCCCGGGAGTGCGAAGCGCGGAGACGAGTCAATCCGCAGATTACACTGCGCAGCCGAGCCGCAACCAAATCTGAGACGATGAGCATTCACGCGTGCGCCAGCCGCATTCATGCGGCTTGCCCGCATGGTTTCTAGTGTAGTGCGTCGCAAATAGCATCACACCAATCGAAACCCAGCCGCGTTCACGCGGCTTCCCCGCAGGGTTACTAGGCCAGCCCTTTTAGGGCTGGTAGAGATGGGCGCAAGCCGCACGAGGGCGCTTCAGCGTCCTTCTAGTTCTTGCTTCAGCATTGCTAAAGCGGACCCTTAAGCCCGTTGAAACGGGCTGAACTTGCAGGTGCCAAAGTTACCCAGCCGTAAAACGGCTGGTCTATTAACCCTTCGGGAAAGCCGCGTGAACGCGGCTAGGTTTCCACGCTTCACTCACTCTTTTGTGTAATGCTATTTGCGACGCACTACACCCGCCCAGCCGTTCTAGCATGCCCACGCGTCAGCTCCCGCAGGAGCCGAATGTTTATGGATACCGAAGGCTAACCCGAAGACAAGAGCTCCAGAGGAGCGACATGAAGTAAGCGACGAATCGCCTCAGCAACTTAGCCCGCATCATTCATGAAGCGGTCACAGTCTGGAGTCCGCGGAGCGGACGACCGAAAGTAGCCCAGCACTTTAGTGCTGGGATCATCGGTAGAATGAAGGCCGAGCCCGTGAAACGGGCGGCAGAAATCCACTTGGAGCTATCACCCATTTGACCAGCCTGTCGCCCGCTAAAGCGGGCTTGAAATCAAGATTGCGTCATCGATCCCACCTATGAATCGGTGAGCTATTATCGGTCGTCCGCTTCGCGGACTCATGATGAAAACTCAATTCAGGAATAATACGGGCCAGGACAGTACCTGTTCTCCCTGACCTCCCTTAACTTCCTTCATTTTCTTCACCTCCCGGTGTGATGTCTTGTGATTTCCCGCCACTATGTCGGTAGAGAGTAAGTTTTTCCGACGACCAGTCTTCATCCGAAGGAGGCCATCATGTTTACGCTGAAACAAATGACTTTTGCTTCCCTGCTTGTCTTTGCTCTGCTTTCGACGGCCGCAGCACAAGAGAGCACCGGCATCTTAGCTCAGAGATCAACTCTGACCATTACAGCTTCTGCTGACGGTGAGCTAGTGCGCATTACCGCGCCTTCGTCCATCGTGCAGATGCACCTCGAGGTCTACGCTCCCGGTGGCGAGAAAGTCTTCGATCAGGAGATCCGGGGCGGCAACGTTGTTGACTGGCACCCGCAGGATAGGAAGGCCCAGCGTCTGGCTCCTGGCTCTTACGTTTGTGTGGTGACGGCCAAGAGCGTCTCGGGCCGGCTCACCCAGAAGCTAGGCACGGTGACAGTTGCCGAGAACTCGGCGAGCGTGCAGCCGGCAGATTCACCAAAGCTATCAGTCCAGCAAACGCAGGCGATAGGGCCAGTGGAAGAAGACTCTTCCTGGACGATTGCCGGAAAGGACGAGCCGCAGACTCCAACGGTGATTGCCAACGACGGCACCGACGGACAGATGATTAGAGGCCGCGGCGCTTTGACGTTTCGGATCGGCGACTTCTTCAGTGGCATCGACAAAGAACAGATGCGTCTGACTGAAGATGGTAATCTCGGCATTGGCACGACCAAGCCGACAGCGAAGCTCGACGTTGCGGGGATGAGTCGCGCGCGCGACGGACATCCGGACGATGTCCTTGGCCTTGATCGTGGCCTCTTCCTTCTGCTTGGAGTGAACCCAAGAGCAATGCTCTCGGATGTTCGCCATGTCGTAGAAGTACTGGTTGAGACCGCCCTCGCGGAGCGTGTCTCGGAAGAGCGGCTCGTGCGTTCGCGGAGTGCACGCGGCGACGACGACGCGATTGAGCTTCTTGTCTCGGATCGTCTCCGAGATCTTCTGGGCCGCGTCCGTCGAGCAGATGAAGAGGCCTTCCTCGGCGTGGGCGACGTTGTCGAGGCTCCGCGCGTAGTCGACGAGCGACGGCACGTCGACTACGCGGCCGATGTTCGCACCGCAGTGGCAGGCGAAGACGCCGACCCTGGGCTCCTCGGCCGACACGTCCCGCTCGGGGGGATACACGCGGTCCTTGGACTGCTTGCCGCGACGTGACCGGAGCAGCTCACCCGCGAGCGCGCTCGCCCCGCTCGCTCCGAGGACCGACTCGGGGATGTCGAGCGGCCCGCGGAAGGCTCCGCTCACGAAGATCCCCGGTCGCGTGGTCGCGAGCGGGCTCGTCGGCTCGGTCTTGCAGAACCCGTGGGCGTTGAGCTCGATGCCGAACGTGCGCGCGAAGCCCTCGACGCCCGCCGGCGGGCCGAGGCCGACGCCGAGCACCACGAGATCGAACTCCTCTTCCTTCACTCCGTCGTCGGTCGTGGAGTAGCGAATCGTGACGTTCTTCGAGCCCGGGAGCTCTCGCCCGACGGCCACGTAGCTCCGCACGAAGCGGATCCCGGGCAGATTCTCCGTTCGCTGGTAGAACCGCTCGAAGTCCTTGCCGTAGGACCGGATGTCGTTGTGGAAGATGGTCGCCTGCAGCTCGGCGTCGTGATCCTTCGCGAGGATCACCTGCTTCTGGATGTACGTGCAGCAGACCGACGAGCAGTAGCTGTGGCCGCCCGGCGTGACCTGCCTCGAGCCGACGCAGTGAAGCCACGCGATCCGCTTCGGATGTCGGTGGTCCGACGGGCGCAGGACCTCGCCCGCGTGCGGGCCCGTCGCGCAGAGCAGCCGCTCGAAGTCGAGGCTGGTGACGACGTTGGGCATCGACCCGTAGCCGTAGTCGCCCCGCGCGGAGGGATCGAAGACCTCGTAGCCCGGCGCCAAGACGATCGCCCCGACCTTGATGACCTGCGTCTCGGCCTTCTGGTGCAGATCGATCGCGTCGTTCTTGCAGGCGGCCGAGCAGATCGAGCACTTCTCGTCCTTCAGGAAGGTGCACTCGCTGTCGATGTAGGGGACGAGCGGAACCGCCTGCGAGAAGAACATGTGAATGGCTTTGTTCTTCGAGAGGCTCTGATTGAACGGGTCCGGGATGCGAATGGGGCAGTACTCGACGCAGGTCGTGCACCCGGTGCACTTGTCCTCCGCGACGTACCTGGGCTTGCGCGTGAGCGTGACCTCGAAGTCGCCGGCCTCGCCGGCCACGTGGGCGACCTCGGTGTAGGTCAGGATCTCGATGTTGGGGTGACGGTCGCACTCGATGAACTTCGGCGACTCGATGCACATCGAGCAGTCGTTGGTCGGGAAGGTCTTGTCGAGCTGCGCCATCTTCCCGCCGAGCGTCGGCGACTTCTCTACCAGGTAGACCTTGTACCCGGTCGTCGCGAGATCGAGCGCAGCCTGGATCCCGCTGATCCCGGCGCCGACCACCATCACGTCTCCGAAGGTCTTGCTCCCGATCGTCATGACGAACCTTCGGTTCCCCAGATGGCCTCGTGGATGATCTCGGCGATGTCCTTGACCTCGAAGGGCTCACCCTCGTCTCCGAGCCCGAGCTTGGCCTCCTCGAAGTTCGTGATGCAGTACGGGCACGACGTGACCAGCACGCGTGCGCCCACGTCTCTCGCCTGCGCGACCCTGATGTCGGCGAAGCGCTCGCCCTTGGGCGTGTCCATCCAGATCCGGCCGCCGCCGCCGCCGCAGCACAGGCTCTTCTCGCGGGAGTCGGCGAGCTCCACGAGCTCGAGGCCGGGCACCTGCTTCAGCAGGTTTCTCGGCTCGTCGTAGATGCCGTTGTGCCGGCCGAGGTAGCAGGGGTCGTGGTAGGCGACCTTCTTCGGGTAGCTCTTGCCGAGCTTCAGGCGCCCCGAGCTCACGAGATGCTCGAGGAACTGCGACATGTAGACGACCTCGAAGCTCACCATGAACTCCGGGTACTCGTTCTTGAACGTGTGAAAGCAGTGCGGCGAAGCGACGAGGATCTTCTTCACGCCGCGGTCGATGAAGGCCTTGATGTTGTCGCGGGCGAGCTTGCGGAACACGTCCTCGTTGCCGGTCTTGCGGATGCTCTCGCCGCAGCAGCTCTCGCTCGCGCCGAGGATCCCGAAGTCCACGCCGGCGTGCTCGAGGATCCTCGCGGTGGCCGCGGCCACCTTTCGCATTCGCGGGTCGTAGCTGTAGTAGCAGCCGACGAAGAAGAGCACCTCCATCCCCTCGGCGAAGGGCTTGACCGAGAGCCCCTCCGCCCAAGCGGGTCGAGCGTCGCGCGCCTCGCCCATCGGGTTGCCCTCGGTGGCGAGCCTTCCGCGGACGAGGCTCACCGTCTTCGCGGCGCCGGGAAACACGCCGTACTGCGAGGCGACGCGGCGCAGCGCGACGCCGACCTCGATCTGCTCCACGCCGCGCGGGCACGACGACGGGCACGTCCCGCAGGTCGTGCACCGCCACATGTCCTCGAGGTCGATCTCGGCGAGCCCGAAGGAGGCCTGCTGGACGATCTTGCGGATGCTGAACGTCCGGACTCTGTTCCAGGGACAGACGACGTCACACTTGCCGCACCGATAGCAGTACTTGAAGGCGTCTCCGCCCGCCTTCTTGATCTCGGCGATGATCTCCGTGATCGGTGCGACGGTCTCCACGGTCACGCCTTCTTCGCCAGTCGGCTCGCCGTGTCGAGCACGGTCTGCCAGCCGAACTTGTTCGCGAGCGCCTCGAGCCCCACGTCGACGTCATCGAGCGCAGCCGCGCTGTGGACCTCCTCGTCTCTCTGCTCGAACACCAAGGCGTCGGCCAGGCACCACTCCACGCACAGCGGCTGAGGCAGCGTCGGGTCCGACTCGCACATGTCGCACTTGAGCGGCAGCCCCGAGTCGGGCTCTTTGAACACGTCTCGCGACGGGCACGAGGCGCGGCAGAACGCGCACTCCTCGTACGACTTGCCGTCGATGGTGTATTGGTCACGGCCAGCGCACTCGGCCGCCGCGTACTCGCCGGCGTAGACGGGGACGTAGATGTCGGCGAGCGGATCACGGATCACGCGGATGCGCGACCGCGCCGGATT
>Ga0082335_1001606_pt1 | contig 46525 bp, 39 predicted proteins | sample Subgrocontami58m_FD_72375 | JGI IMG/M metagenome (GOLD analysis project Ga0082335, IMG submission 72375) | Subsurface groundwater microbial communities from S. Glens Falls, New York, USA - GMW37 contaminated, 5.8 m (SPADES assembly) (version 2) ...
TCCCCCCTGCCTAGGGGGGAGCTAGAGGGGGGTTAGACCGCCCAACGACACGCGTTTCGCACGCCATTTCTACCCTCCCCTACCCCTCCCTTCAAGGGAGGGGAAAGAAGAAAGGCCCCCTTCCTCCCTACTACGCCAGCGCCACCCAGCGACCCTCCAACGACGACACGTACGCCGCCTCTAGGAACTCCATGTTGCGCACGCCGTCCAGGAAGCTGAAGCTCGGCTCCGCGATCTCGCCACGCACCAGGCGGATGAACTCGTCCTCCACCAGCCAGGGTTGCGCGTGCTCAGCCGGTATCGGCATCTCCTTCAGCTCCTTATCGCCGACGCGGGCGCCCAGCACCACATCGCCGCGCTGTTTCTGCACCAGCGTGCCCGCGTCGCCGTACACCTCGATGCGGCTCTCAGCGAAATGCACCGAGTAGTTCACGATGACGTGGACCAGCGCACCGCTCTCAGTCTCGCTCACCACGCTGATCTCGTCGGGGAAGGGGTTGCGCACAATCGGGCCCTCGGGCGTCAGCGGGCGGTCCTGCACAAAGTTCATGCGCTGGCTCAACACCCGGGTGGCCGAACCGGCCAAAGGGCGGATCACGTCGTAGGTAAGGCCGAGTTGCATGGCGTTGGCACGGCCGTACAGCTCCAGGTCGTTGCGGCCGTTGCTCAGCGGGGCCATGGGGTCGGCCATGCTGGCATTCATGTTGTAGGCTTGGATGTGGCGGACCTTGCCCACGAACCCGCTCTTGATGAGGTGGGCCATGTAGGCCCCCGCGCCATAGAAGGGCGCCGGCGGGGCCAGCATGGTGCACACGCCATGGCCCTTCGCCTCGTCCGATAGCCGCAGCATCTCGCGCGCCTCTGCGGCGGTGCGGCTGATGCGGGTCTGGCACAGCACGTGCTTGCCGGCCTGCAGCGCGGCGCGGGTCATCTCCAGATGCACGTACGGCGGTGTGCCGATGAACACCGCGTCGATGGTGGGGTCCTCCACGATGGTGTGCCAGTCGTCGGCCACCTGTGGGATGTTGAACTGAGCGGCCACCTTCTCGGCGCTGGCCCGGGTGCGGTTGGCGATGGCGGCCACCTGCACGCCGGCCACCTTCTGGAACCCGGGCAGCATGCGCCCAGTGGTGAAAGCCCCGGCCCCGATGAGTCCGACGCGTATGTTCTTCGGCATGGATGAGTCTCCTTAGATTGGCAGCGGCCGGCGCCGGCGGGCAGCCCGCGCACCGTCGGCCGGTTGGTGTTCTGAGTCTAGGGCATGGTGGCGGGGGAGGCCAGCCCATGAGGTGAGGGTACTCCATAGCGGGGCGTCACCAAACAGGACGTGGAGGCCAAGTACGAGGCCGAGAAGAACAAGACGACCATCGAGAAGGAGTTGCCGAAGCCCGAGAGTAAGGTCACGCTGACCGGTCTGGTGCTGCTGCGACTGGTGACCGATGGCAACGGTCTGAAGATCGAGTACTAAGCGCACCGTGTTATAGCGCGAAGGCCCCTCCTTGCGGAGGGGCCTTCGCTCGTCTTCTTTTATGGACTGGTGTCGATTGGTCACAACGGCATGATCAAGGCTGCTTAAAGGCCCCCCTCGCGTCCACCCCCACCACTGGTGTACCATGGGGCGCAGACATGCCGCCCCTTACGCCTGCCTCCGTAGCGCTCGATCCCATCGCCCATCTGCGCACCGCGCTGCCAGCCCGGCCGCGGCAGGCGCTCGACCCCGCGGGCCGGAAGCCTGCCGCGGTGCTGCTGCTGCTCTATCCCAAGGCTGGCGAACATGTGGTGCTACTCACCAAGCGCACCTCGCGGGTGGAGCACCACCGCGGCGAGATCTCGCTGCCGGGCGGCGCCTACCACCACGGCGAGGACCTCAGCCTGCTGCACACTGCCCTGCGCGAGACCCGCGAGGAGGTGGGTGTGCCCGAGCACATGGTCGAGGTGCTGGGGCTGCTGGACGACCAGATGCCCCGCAGCGGGTTCGTCATCGCTCCTTACGTGGGCGCCGTGCCCGACCCGCCGGTACTCCAGCCAAGCCCGGACGAGGTAGCGGAGATCCTTGAGGTGCCGCTCTCGTTGCTGCTGGCGCCCGATGCCGTACGCCACGAGCCGAGGCCTTACGAAGGCACCCTGGTCGAGAGCTTCTACTACCTGTATAACGACCATGTCATCTGGGGAGCCACGGCGCGTATTCTGCGCCAATTGCTCGAACTCTTTCCGCGACCACTGCGCTAGGAGGCCGAATGCCGAAGCCGCCACCACCCGTACGCCACTGGCCTCTGCGACCGCTGTTGGGCGTCGCCGCCCTCGGGCTCACCCTCGCCTTCACCGCCTCCGACACTTATGCCGCAGCGCGCGGCCCCTTGGCCCCCGGCGAGGGCCGTCGCCTGGCCGCCGCCGAACTGCAGGGCGCCGCCACCACCTTCTGGGCGGTCGACCCCGCCGACCCGCGCCACCGCAGCGTGCTGGGCCAGACCGAGAACGCCGACGGCTGGGGCGTGCGGGCGCAGACCTCGCCTGACGGTCGTTTTATCGCCTACACCGTGTTCCCTCAGGGGCGCGTGGAGCCCACCACCGACAGTGAACTGTGGGCGCTCGCCACCGCCACCGGCGCCCAGCGCCGCCTTGCCACCGGCATTGACCTGATGGCCGCGCCCCGCTGGTTACCCGATAGCACCTTGGTGGTGGCCCGCCGCACCAGCATCGACACCGTCGACCGCACCGATGGCCCATCTGCCCGCTCGTTTGCGCTGTTAGGGTTTCAGCCCAACGTGACCGACGGCCTGCCGCAGCCTCTTGCAACGGTACCCGGTGTCGATTGGGCCGGCGCCGTAGGCTGGCGCGACGGCGTGCTGGCCTACGCCACCATTGATGGCTCCGGCACCTGGCTGCGCACCGCCGGCGCTGACGACGCCCTTCGGCTCAGCACCGGCATCGCCCGCGACTTCAGTCTCGCCCCCGATGGCAACCGCCTCAGCTTTGCCGAGGCGCCCGGACCGGCCACCCCCGTGCTCCGGCTCGCCACCGCCGACCTCACCACCCGCCAGATCGCTCCAGTCAACGCCCCAGACGGCGCCTTTAACCCTGTGTGGGCACCCTCTGGGGCACTCACCGTGGGGTCCGGCGCCAATCAACCCGCCCTGCAGGGCTCCGCCGCAGTGCTTGCTGCCGGGGGCCGGGCCACCAGCGTGTTGCGCTCGCTGCCCGGCCAGTTCCTGGCCCCGCTCGAGTGGTCACCCGACGGCGCCGTGCTTGCCGCCCGGCTGGCAAGCGGCACGGCCGACCGGCCCGCCGATGACCACCTTTCCGTAGTGGACGCAGCCGCAGGCCTCGCCAGACCGCTCAGCTTCGCCGGCTACGCTGCGTTTGCGGGGTGGCTGCCATGAAGCACCTGAACCTGCTGCCCCGCTGGATACGCCCGCTTGCGGCGTTGTTCCCGTTCGCCGCCACGCTTGCGCTGCTGGCGGAGCCGCTGGCCCTGTTCGCCTGCGCCCTTGGCGATAACTCCACCGCCTATCAGCCCACGCTCGGCGAGGCCTCCCGCACCCTCGAACTGGCAGCACGGGGGCAGATGGGCGCGTCGTATCCGGCGTTGCCGCTCGTTGAGAAGGGGTTTCCAGCCGCCACTCCCGAGAATATACCCGCGCCCTGCCTTATCCTAAAAGCCATGGCGTGGACCGAGGGCGCCTGGCAGCAGGCATCGCCAAACGTTGTTGAGGGGAACAGCGGCCCCGTGAAGGTTTCGCCGAGTTGCGGCTACGGCATCATGCAGATCACCAGTGGCATGCAGGCGCCCGGCGCCGGCATTCCCCAGGACCAGCAGGAGAAGATCGGCACGGACTACCGCTACAACATCGGGTGGGGGGCCAAGACCCTAGTGGAGAAGTGGAACGCCGGCAAGAGTCTCAACGCCGTGGTGGGCGACCGCAACCCTGAGGTGGCCGAACACTGGTATTACGCCATCTGGGGCTATAACCAGTTCACGTTCAAGAACAACCCCAACAACCCTGACTATGCCTGGCCCCGCCCCGCCTTCGACGGCTCCCAATCGCGCACCGGCTACCCGTACCAGGAAGTGATCTTGGGCTACACCGCCAACCCGCCGAGGCCCAAGGGCGCCGCCCTCTGGACGGGAACCCCCGTCGGCATGCCCGACCGCGCGCAGATCGGCCAGACCCCTGGGCCCATTCCGGCGCCCTCTGGCGCGCACGCTGTGGCCTGCCTGCAGGCCAGTGTTTCGCGCACCTCGGTACAGTGGCGTGTGGCGCCCGGCTCAGGCATGCAAACGGCCATCGTCACGATCAACGGCGGGCCCGGGGCCGTGAAGTGGTCGGCAACCATCTCCGGTGAGGCGTGGCTGAGCGTAAGCCCCTTCCGGGGTGATACGCTCCCCGTCGAACTCACCCTCCTCGGCCAACCGGGCGGGCTGACGGTGGGTAGCCACATCTCCACGGTACAGATCAGCATTGAGGGCGCTAGCGATACCCTGAAGATCGTGGCAGAGATGGTGGTGGCATCGCAGGCGAACAGCTACCTCCCAATCATCACCCGTCGCAGCATCATGCCGCCGGGCGGCGCCCTCACCCCACGCACCGCACCCTGATCCCCGTCCTGGGCCACCGCGCTGCCCCAAGCGCTCGGGCTCCAGACGTAACTGCCACACCCGCTGGATAGGCGATGGCCGAATTCTGCTCACCGTGGTGCTACGCGATCAGCGGCGCCACCTGCGCATCCCACAGTGCCCGCACCCGCACCCGCACCTCGTCCAGCGTCCCACCGGTGTCCACCACCACATCCACGTCAGGCATTGCGGCGTGTTCCGCCGGTGCGATCTGCGCCGCCATGCGGGCTTCGGCCTGCTCGCGGGTCAGACCGCCACGGCCCACCGTGCGCTGCAACTGCGTCTCGCGGTCCACGTAGGTCACCCACAGTTGGTCGAAGCCGACGCTCTTGTCGACATACAGCGCCGCCTCGACCACCGCCACCTTGAACCCCTGGGCCGCAGCAGCATCTACCTCGGCGTGCCAGCGCTCCCGAACCCAGGGGTGGACAATACCGTTAATGCGCGCGAGCGCTGCGGGGGCGCCAAACACGATGGCGGCAATCTTCGCCCGGTCGGCACTGCCATCGGCCGCCAGCACCTCCGGCCCGAACTCAGCCGCAACGAGGCTGGCCAGCTCACCACCCGGCCCGTAGGCATCCCGGATCAGCCGGTCAGCGTCGATGACCACGGCGCCCATATCGCCCAGCATGCCCGCCACCGTGCTCTTGCCCGTGCCGATACCCCCCGCCAGTCCGATGATCAGCATGAGATATGGGGCTACTGGTGAGAGTCAAGCAATAAGGAACGAATGACTTTCGACCGTTCGTTGGCTAACGCATCGACTTCGACAACATTGATGTCTTCATCACCGGCAAACAAGCGGTTAGTTTCTTGGAGAAAAGTTGAAGCCTCCGAGTCGAGGAGCGACTGCGGTGGCACCACAGCGAATACCTTGAAGTGCGGATTCATCTCCTTGAAGTCACGTACAACCGTCGGCAGGCTGTCACGATATGCCAGCGCAAGGTCCGCTTCGTCTGGATGGTCTGGCATCGCGTAGAACGCTGCCGACGTGACTCCATTCTGAATCCAGAAGTCTGCAAAGTGCCTTGCTGCCTTGCCCAGGACCTGCCGCTCTTCAAGGACCCGGTAGGGAGAATGGTGTGTCCACTCCCTAATCACTCTCGCTATTCGGCCGCGAAGTTCCTGCCGGGTCATGAGGCCCGGCACAGCTGCGTCGTGGGGTTCCAGCAGCCTGCCCGATACAAACAACTCGTAAAGTTCTCGCAAGCCCACGGTCACGTCGGCGCAATTGAAGGGCCGCGGTTTCGTCAACTGGAACTGGTTTGGCATACCTTCGGCTAAGGCATGTAGGCGGGCCACACCATCGGTCTGACGCTCTTGTCCTTCTCGCCCAAACCCCAACTGAACATCGTTATTGAATTCTTGGCTAAGCGCAGAAATGACCCGTTCTACATGCTCGAAGTCATACTTCGGAGCCAAAGCGCGGACCTTCGTCTTGGTGCGCCTGTTGAAAACGCCAGCACGCAAACCGGTTTCCGCTGCTATCAGGATGCCCAAATTAAGGGACTCATCTTTGATAGGGTCAGGCACAAACCGAAGTACGGAGTATTGGATTCGCACTCTCATCCTCCTCCTAACAACTCCTCCACACATCGCTGGCGGCTGTTCAACAACTCGACCATCCTTGCTCGCTCCGCGACTGTAAGCCATTCACTCGGAACACTATCCACGATTGTCTCAATCTCGGATAGTTTGATCGAAATGCATTTACTAAGAGCATCTTGAAGTTCGATGCGGTCTTCCCAGAGGGTAAGGTCTCTTGGAAATCGATCTAAACAATCATCTTGAGCTAGTAACCCGAGTATGGGCGACAAGCCAAGTCCAAAGTCAATCACGCGCAGATCTCCTGTCGGGGTGTTTGTCTCCACCAGCAGGTTCCAGCCTTCAGGCTTCCTCCTATCCAGCACATCCATCCAGACGTCTACGACATGCAGTCTCCCAAGCAAACCGAGGTTTCTGCACGGTGTCAATTGGTTGAGGCCAGCGATGGGGGTTGCCATCCGAAGAAATCGGGTACCGAACGCAGCGCCCGGCCTCGCCCATGCTCGAACGTCGTCTGGCGCTGTATCTAGCGCTTCCTGAGCGACGAGCACGATACTTGGTTCCACAATCGGTACGTTTAGCAGGGCAGCTACACAATGGCCAACCCAATCCACTGCGAGAGTGCGCTGCCCCATATGATTCCCTACCAGCTTGAGCACCCAGGCCTGCCCGTCATCACATTGGAAGAGTTGCGGTAGTGTTTGCCCGCCACTCAGCGAGCGTAAGTGGTTCATTGCCCTAAGCATTGGCGATTCCACTAATGAAGTAGTGGGGACTATGCAACTTTGATCACGTTACTGTCAAGTTACTTATCCGCGGGCCAGATGCGTCGTCAGCGCGGTCAGCGTCGGCACCATGGCGCCATCCCACGGATGCCGCCCGAAGCGGAGGTCGTTCTCCGGCGGGTCGTCGGGACGCCGTATCAGCACCGGCGTGAGCCCGGCGTCCTGCGCGCCATGCAGCTCGCGACTGCTGCCGTCGCCAATGTACAGGCAGCGGCTGGGCGGCGCCCCCAGCGCCTCGCATACGCCCAGGTACATACGGGCGGCGGGCTTGCGGGTACCCACCACATACGAGAACGCAGTGGCGTCCACCCAACGCGCCAGCGTGCTGCCGGGCCACAGCTCGTGCACCGGCGGCGGCGCATTGCTCACCAGCCCCACCGGTATCCGGGCGCTCCTCAGATGCCGCAGCGTCGTCGCCGCATCGTGCCAAGGCTCCAGTTGGGTGGCCTGAAAGGCGTGCCAGCGGCCGACGGCCTGAGCCAGCGCCGCCCGCTGCACCGGAGCGCCCGTCCGCTCGGCTGCTGTGGCCAGCAGCGTCTCGACCGTGATGCTCCCGGTCTCAACGTCGTAATAACCCTCGTCTACCGCTGCCGCATACCGGTCCGGCGGCGCTCCCAGTACCGCAGCGATGCCCCGCACCGTCACGTCGTACTGGGGGAACGAGAAGCGCACCAGGGTGCCGAACAGGTCGAACACCACCGCATCGAAGGCGGGCACAGCGCGCGCCATTAGCCGTCTGCCGGCATGCCGGGGATATCGGGCAGGTCGGGTGGCGGCGGGTTCAGCAGCAGGCTCACCTCGACCGCCACGGCGAACGCCGCCATCGCCAATGCCCCGATGAGCACTGCCCATCCGGCCCGTCGCATGAGCCCCCGCGAGGTGGCGATAGCCGTGCCGCCCACAATGGCCGCCGCCAAACACAGTGCCAGGAGGTGGTACCAGGTGCCGGAGCCGTACCCCACCAGCACCACCACCCACGCCAGGTACACCATCCCCAGCGCCAGCCCCGCACGCACCAACCCGCGTGGCAACACCGAGAAGGCCTCGCTGCCGGGGTCGGCGCCCGCCCACCAGCGGGCCGCGTAGTGCGCCGCGGCCACGCTCAGCGTGGTGTAGGCCAGCAGCAGCACCGGCCAGAACAACACATCGCCCGCGCCGTACTCCGCCAGCAGGGCCGTGCTCACCAGGTCGATGAACCCCGGTACGGCTGGCAGCTCGGCCACCACGCCCAGCAGCAGCACAAAGCCCGCAGTACCACCCAGCACCACCGCCAATGTGGCCGCCAGCGCAGCACTCACCACCGGGACCGCAAACTCGCCCACGCCCAACGCCGTGGCCGCCTGCGGGTTCGACTCCACATTCACCACCGACGGCAGCACCAGCAGCACCAGCACGCTCGGCAGCACCGCCAGCAGCAGCGGCGCCAGCAACGCCGGCCGCCCCTGCCCGACGCTCGTCATCGGCACATCCACGGCAGTATGTTCGAGACGCCCAGCGCCAGCGGGCCGACCCGCTCTGGCAGGTGAGTGCAGAGAGGGCGCAGCCCTCTTTGCCAGGGAGCCCGAGGCGCCGTCCTGAGCTTGTCGAAGGGGGTGTCCCCTCGGTAAGGACAGATCGAGGGTGGGTGGGTGGGATGCGGTGCCACGGGATCCATCCTGCAGCCCGCCTCTGTGTCGCGAGCTGTTGGCTCTGGCGACGTGCGGGCGGGCTGGTCAAGCCGCCTGCCCGGCGTCCTGGTCAACCGCATGCCCCTAAGCAAACCGCGCCAGCGAGAACGGCGCCAGCAGCGGGTCCACCTGGCCGGTGATGATCGCCTCCGCCACCAGCTTGCCGGTGATAGGGCTGAGTGCCACACCGCGCCGGAAGTGGCCGGTAGCCAGCGTCAAGCCTTCCCAACCGGGCGCCGGGCCAAGGATCGGCAGGGCGTCCGGCGTGCCAGGCCGCAGCCCCACCTTGATCTCCGCCACCTCCGCCTCGGCCAGCGCCGGCACCAGCCGCACCCCCACCGCCAGCAGGCCCGCCACCCCTTCTGCGGTCGACCGTGCGTCGAAACCCGCCTCCTCCTGAGTGGCGCCCACCACCACTGTGCCGTCTACCTTCGGCGTCACATAGCCCAGGCCGTGGTTCACCGTCAGCCGCAGCACGCGCGCCGGCGTGTAGAGATGCACCAACTGCCCCCGCACCGGGCGCACCGGCACCTCCAGTCCCATGTCGGCCGTCAACAGCCCGCTCCAGGCCCCCGCCGCCAGCACCACATGGTCGGCGCTCAGGTGGCTGCCGTCGGCCAGCCGTACGCCCGTCACCCGCCGGCCCTGATACATCAGCCCCGCCGCAGCGCAGCCCAGCCGGTACAGCGCCCCTCGGTTCGCAGCGCCCCGCGCGAATGCCAGCGTCAGCCGCTGCGCCCGAATCTGGTGCTCGCCGGTGGTGTACATGGCGCCCCGGATCTCCGTCGAGAGCGCCGGCTCGGTTTGCAGCAGGTCGTCCTGGTTGATCCAGTCCACCTCCATGCCCTGCCTGCGCGCCCACGTTTGTAACTCCCGCAGGTTGCGCTCCTCTGCCTCGGTCAGCGCCACCCGTACGATGCCCGCCTGCACGTACTCAGGGTCCACGCCGGTCTCCTCGCGCAGCGCGGCCGTCACCTCCTTGAACAGGCGCAGGCTGGCCTTGCCCAGTGCGAACACCGGCGTGTCGTGGTTGTGCTCGGCGATGATGGCCAGCATGCCGGCCCCCACGCCCGAAGCGCCCGAAGCGACCCGGTCGCGCTCCAGCACGGTCACCTTCGCGCCCGAGAGCACCAAGTTGTAGGCGATGGCGCTCCCAATCACGCCACCACCAATCACAATCACATCAGACAGTGCGGGCATGATTCGTCCTGTAATCCATGGAGATGCCCGCTTGGATACTACCAACGGGGGTTGTGCGGGCAGTGGGAGCGCTGTGTGTACTGAACTCTTGCGCAGGCGAGGTCACCCGCTTGGGGTACAAGGCTGGGTGGTGTGGAGCCCTCTTATGAAAATAGGCCGTACGTAGGTTCGGGCCGGCACCGATGCCTTCGACAGGCTCAGGCAACGGTGCACTCCATGCTGGCATCGCAGTGGCTCCTGCTCCTCGTTTTTCATCGGTGTTGGCGGGCGATAGCCCATAGGTGGTCTCAGCAGGTGCGTGCAGAGAGGGCGGCGCCCTCTTTGCCAGGGAGCCCGAGGCGCCGTCCTGAGCTTGTCGAAGGGGGTGTCCCCTCGGCAAGGAGTTACGTAGGGTGGGCGGGTGGGATACGACGTGGCGGGATCATCCTGTAACCCAGACCGAGAATCTCGTAGCCCATGGTTGGGGCGTGGGTCCGTCGGGGCATCGCGATAAAGGCTCAGATTCGGCATCATGCCGGGAGAGTCAGTAGTCAGCACTCACCGCCCCAACAACCACCCAAGCGCCTCAAACGATTCTACTACGGCCCGCCCTTCCGCCAGTGCTTCCGCCGGCCCTTCCACCCACCACACCGTCGCCATCCCCAGTGCCGCCGCGGCGTCCAAGTTGGCGGGCCGGTCGTCCACGAACACACAGCGCTCGAGCGGCCAGCCGGTCATCGCAGCGAGCGTGTGGTAGATGGCAGGGCCGGGCTTGCGAGCCCAGACTACTGCGCTCCCGGCGCGCACGCCTCCATAACGGCGCGCACCGCCGCAAGGCCCGGCCGCGCCGGCACCACCCGCACAATGGCGGTGTCCAGCCCTTCGGCCAGCGTGGCGAACGCGGCGGCGGCCCCAGCGGCCTTGCCGAAGTAGCCCACCCGCAGCAGCAGATCGGTCGGGAAGCGCTCGGCCAGTTCGGCGGCCGGCGTCCCGTTATCCCGCCGCTCCTCCAGGTCCGTCAACGACGCCTCGAAGCCCATGCGCCCGAAGTGCCCGCGGTACCCCGCCTCCTTCGATGCGCCCTGCCGCGCCAGCGCATACCCCAGCGTGGCCCGGGCCAAGGCCAGGCGAGCGGCGTTCTCGTCGTCGTCCACGCAAATGCGGATGTACTCGGCCACCGTCACGCCCTTCGGGTCGCGGTTGCCCTTGGCGGCGCCGATGGCCAGCAACTCCCGGCTCCATGCCACCTGATCGGCGCTGCACCAGTTCAGGCTTACGCCATCGGCAATCTCGCCCGCCAGCCGCAGCATCTGCGGCCCCAGCGCCGCCAGGTACACCGGCACCTTGGGCGGACGGTATGCCAGCTTCACGCCGCTCAGGCTTACCGCCGACCCCTGGCGGTTGACTGTCTCGCCTGCCAGCAGCTCCCGCAGCGTCGTCACATACTCCCGGGTCAGCCGCATCACGGGCACTTCATCCAGGCCCCACATGGTGCGGAACTCCGGACTGTACACCGCGCCCGACCCGACGCCCAGGATGAACCGCCCGCCGGTGATCTCGCCCGCTGTGCCCGCCGCCGATGCCAGCGTGGTGGCCGACCAGTTAGGCGCCGGCACCACCGAGATGCCGGTCTCCACACCGCCCGGCGTCACCGCGGCCGAGGCCCCCCACCACTGGGTGCAGATTTGGAACGGGTCGCGCGCCCCCGGCGAGCTGTTGGTCCAGATGCTGGTATATCCCAGCGCCGCCGCCTCACGCGCCAGCGTACGGCTGTCGTCCCACGTCAGCCCGAGTTGTGTATCAAGCCCAACGCCAATTGCCATAGTTCAATCCTCAGTAATCAAGTTCCCTCTCCCCTGGGAGAGGGCTGCAGGGTGCAATAGCCATTCTGGGCGCGCCTGCGCTACCTATCGTACTCTCGACCAAGACCGGACCATCTGCTGCTGCCACCAGGCGCCCGCCACCGACAGGCCGCGCCGCCGCCTGCGCCAGCAGCGCCGCCTGCTCCGGCACGAAGCGGGCAAGCGTGCCGATGAAGTCGAAGAGGACGGTTTGGATGGGCATGGGTGCCTTGGCTCGCCGTTGGACGGGTTTCAATTCGCTCCGTCGAGCACAGAACCAGGCGGCTGCCAATCGGCGTCGGGCCAGGAGCCGGAGATGACGGAGATGACGACGAAACGGTTGTCAGCGATGTGATAGTAGAGCCAGAACGTCTCATCGACATAGACGACCTCGGTCAGGCCGCCGAGTCGTACCGGTACCTTCATTCGGCCATCGACGTGAGGGGCGACCTCGAGAATACGAATCAGCCGCCGGAGAGACTCCCTGGCGGCCGTTGGTTGGGCGTAGAAAAAGGCTCATGCGTCGGGCAGAAACACGGCCTCATGGCTTATTTCCACTCTGGCGGTTCCAGCAGGTCCTTCGCCTCCGTCGCATCGCCCAGTGGGCGTTGGCGCGCTTTGGTAATCGCAGCGACCAGCGCGGCATTTTGCCGCACCTGTTCCTCGATGGCCTTCGCGCGCTTCTCGAAGAACACGTGCTCTTCTTGAACTTGCGGGGTCGACATCGTTCGAACTCCCTTCTCTGCCTCGGAACCTCTTTGGACTGATTGTCACTCCGAGCTTGGCGCCTGTCAAAGCGCAACTCCGCCTCACTTCGTACCTATGGTACAATCCTGCCGATGACCCCAAGCCGGTTCTGGGTGTCGTACGGCGTGGTGGTGCTGGCGGTGACCGCCGGCTCCCTGCTGTTGACCGCCCTTGACCCCCCCAGGTGGTGGCCGTTCTGGTGCGGCATGCTGGCGAGCGTTGCCATTGGCACGTACGTCGTCACGGTGCTGCACAACGAACGCCCGTTCACCCTGCCCCAGCCACATCTGTTGCGCCACGGCATTGCGCCGCTGGCACTGGCTGCGGGCGGCAGTCTGTTTGCCCACGAATTCCTGGGGGGCCAGTTCGGCCTCGTCGCCGCCGTCGCCACCGCCGCGGGCACCGCCGCCGTCATGTATTGCGAGGCGGTGCTCTCGGACCCGCAGCCAACCGGGCAGGAAACGCTGCAACTCATCAGCCACCTCTCGGTGTGGGTGTCGGCCTTCCTGCTGTTCGCCGCGCTGCAAAGCCTGACCATCCCGGCGCCGTGGGGCGTGCTGTTGCTGGGCCTGCTGGGCGGGCTGCTGGCGTCGGAGGTGTTCCACGACGCCAACACCGTGCAGAGCCGTCAACTGCTGTACGGCGGTCTAGTCACCCTGCTCATCGCCGAGATGGGGTGGAGCATGAGCTTTCTGCCCTGGGGCAAGGTGCTCACCGGCCTCATCCTGCTGCTGGCGTTCTACGTGCTCAGCGGCCTCATCCACAACCACCTGCAGGAGCGGCTGACCAAGTGGGTAGCGCTGGAGTTCCTGGGCGTAACGGTGGTGGCGCTGGGTCTGGTGTACCGCTTCCACGGACTGGGCGGTTAGCGTGGGCCGCGTGGTGGCTCGCGAGGACCTGCCCGCCCTGGCCGCCGAACTGCGCGCCGGCGGCCGCACCACCGTGTTCACCAACGGCTACTTCGACCTGATGCACGTGGGCCACGCCCGCTATCTGGCGGCGGCCCGCGCGCTGGGCGACCAGCTGGTGGTGGCCGTGAACGCCGACGCCACCGCCCGCCGCGCCAAGGACCCGCGCCGTCCCATCCAGACCGAGGGCGACCGGGTGGAACTGGTGGCAGCGCTGGCGTGCGTCGACTACGCCGTGTTGTTCGACGAGGACACCGCCGACCGCCTGCTGCTGCTGCTGCAACCCGCCGTCTACGTGAAGGGCGGCGACTACGCCAGCGACACCGGCAAGGTGCTGCCCGAGGCCCCCACCGTGGCCAGCTATGGCGGACGGGTGGTGGTGGTGCCGCTGGAGCCCGGCCGGTCCACCACCGGCATCATCGATACCATCGTCGAACGCTACTGCTCCCCGAGCTGACCGGGTGAGCCAGCGGCCGCTCGCCCGCGCGGCGCTCATCGTGGGCCTGGGCAACGTGGGCAGCCGGCTGCTGGGCCTGCTGCGCGAGCTGGTGATTGCCGGCCTGTTCGGCGCCACCGCCTCCACCGACGCCTTTCGGGCCGCCTTCCGGGTACCGCTCGCGCTGTACGACCTGCTGGTGGGCGGCATGGTCTCCAGCGCGTTGGTGCCCACCTTCGCGGCATACGTGCGCAGCGGCGACCGCGAGTCGTTGCGGCGGGCGGCGACCGCGGTGGGCATGGTGCTGGTGCTGGTATTGCTGACCGCCACCCTGGCCACCGGCCTGCTGGCCGAGCCGCTGATGGCATTGCTGGCGTCGGGCTACGCCCCGGAGGTGCAGGCCCAGGCGGCAGGGCTGCTGCGGTGGATGCTGCCCGCGCTGGTGTTAATGGGCTCCACCGGCCTGCTGTCGGCGCTGCTGTACGCCCAGGACCGCTTCCTGCCGCCCGCGATAGCCGTGATGTGCTTCAACGCCGGCGTGGTGCTGGCGGCCTTCCTGCTGCACCCGGTGCTCGGCATCCTGAGTCTGGCGATCGGTGTGGTGGCCGGCGCGCTGGTGCAGGGCGGCATCCAGTTCTGGGCGGCGCGCCAGTGGTTCGCCTGGATGTGGCCGCGACTGCGGCATCCGGCGGTGGTGCAGGTGGCGCGGCTGTACAGCCCAGTGGCGCTGGGCCTGCTGGTGTCGACCGCCACCATCGCGCTCGACACCCACCTGGCGTCCCGCACCGGCGAGGGCAGCCTGGCCGCCATGGGGTTCGCCACCACGCTGGTGCAGTTGCCGCTGGGACTGGTTGCCTCGGGCGTGAGCACGGCGGCGCTGCCGCGGCTGGCCCGCAGCGCCGGCGACCCGGCCGAGTACCGGCGGGCGCTGGCCGAGAGTCTGTGCATTGTGCTGCTGGCCATTGTGCCGGCGGCGGTGGGGCTGCTGGTGCTGCGCACGCCGGTGGTGCGGCTGCTGTTCGAGCGGGGCGCCTTCGACGACGCGGCGACGGTGCGCACGGCGCTGGCGTTCCTGGCCTACGCCCCCGGCCTGCCCGCCGCGGCGCTGGATCAGGTGCTGGTGAACGGCTACTATGCCCGCCAGAACACCCGCACGCCGGTGTTGGTGGGGGTGTTCTCCGTCGGCGTGTACCTGGTGACGGCGCTGCTGCTGCTGGAACCGCTGGGCATGGCGGGGCTGTGCATCGCCAACTCGGCGCAGTGGGTGTCGCACCTGGTGCTCATGCTGGCGCTCACCCAGCGGTCGACCGGCGGCCTGGGCGGGCTGGGCCTGGGCCCCACCACGGCCCGCTGCCTGCTGGCGTCCGGCCTGATGGGCGGCGCGGTGTGGGCCGCCGCCGCTGCGCTGCAGCTCGACACCGCGCGTGGACTGCTGGCGCTCGGCCCGGCGGTCGGCATACTGGGGGCCGGCGGCGTGGCGCTCTACGCCGGCGTGCTGGCGGTGATGGGGCTGGACGACCTGAGGCTGCTGGCAAGCGGGCTGCGGCGGGGGCGAAGGAACTAAGGAGCATCCTATGCACACCTATCTCGGAGTAGACCTGACGGAGCCGCACAAGCCCACCGACTGTGCGCTACTCGACGAAGACCTTCGGGTCCTCTGTTTAGGAGCCCCAGTGGGAGACATTCAACTGCTTGCACTGGTCCAAGCCCACCAGCCGGCGATCATCGCCATCGATGCGCCGCTTGGCTATCCCAGCGGGTGGCAGTGCCTAGACACCCCGTGCTCCTGCGGGAAATGCATCGACGCTGGGGCAGCGAAGCGGCGGGAGACCGAGCGCCTAGTCTCAGCGCAAGGGATTTCGCTCTATCCGACCACGCGGGCGGCCACGTTCTTCAAACCGGTAATCGATCGTGGCGTGCGGCTGCGGCGTCAGCTAGAGCCGGATTACGAGGTGCTTGAGGTCTACCCTTATGGGAGTAAACGCCGCTTGTGGGGCAAACAACTCCCGAAGAAGTCGTCGGCCGAAGGGAGAAGGTGGTTCGACGCAAAGCTACGCGAGTTGATCCCCGGTCTGCAGGAGCACCCGGCGTTGTTGACACACGACCAACTTGACGCCCTGGTGGCCGCCTATACCGCCTACCTCTACGATTTCGAACAGGCCGAGGTGCTGGGCGTGGCCGAAGAGGGCCAGATCGTGCTACCGCTCGCTGTGTCATGAGCCGCTGTTATCGGGAGGACGGTCTGCGTGATTGGTGGTGGCCAACACCGGGCGGGTTGTACGGTGCGGTACACGAGGCGGTTGCGCCTTAGTTAGGGCGGGCGGTGGCTGCAGGATGAATCCCGTCACGCCGTATCCCACCCACCCACCCTCCAAAACTCCTTCCCGAGGGCACAGCCCTCGGGCTCCCAGGCAAGGAGGACCTGCGGCCCTCCCTGCACTCACCCGCCGCAGCGTCTGCGGCGGCGCTAGGCGTGCCTCGATGCCCGTCAGGATGGTCGCCGGTCCACCGGGAGACGCTGCCTGACGGGTGTGGTGAGTTGGCCTACCCGCGCAGGCCCGCCACCACCCACAGGACGGCGAGGCTGGCGATGAGGGTGGCGGCGGAGAGGACCAGCGACAGGCCGCGGAGTGCGCGGGCTTCGGCGCCGGTCTGCAGTGCCTGGAGCAGGCGGGGGCCGACGGCCCAGGTGTGGACGGCCGTGAGCAGGATGATGGCAGCGCCCAGTTCGAGCTTGAGGGCGATGGCGCGGGCGTAGCCGTCGCCGGTGAACAGCAGCGCGGGGTCGGGGAAGGCGCGGGCGGCCCGGTCGAGGCCGGTGGCGGTCAACACCGCCAGCGCCCCCCACCCCAGATAGCCGAACCGCCGGGTCATGGCGGCCAGCAATGCGATGCGGGTGGCAGCGTCGGGCACGGTGCGCAGGGCCGGAATGGCGACCAAGCCCAGAAACAGTTGTGACCCCACCCACACGGCGGCAGCCGTCAGATGGAGCCACAGCGCCAGCGTTGCGGGCATGGCCGCCGCTGGCTAGAGCACTGGCCGCACGTGAATGGTCTGCTCGCGGGTGGCGCCCACGCCGATGACGTCGAACGGGCAGCCCAGCAACTCCTCCAGCCGTCGTACGTAGGCCTGCGCGGCCGGCGGCAGGTCATCGAAGTGGCGGGCATTCTCGGTGGAGGACTGCCAGCCCGGCATCTCCTCGTAGATCGGCTCGCAGCGGTCGAGGTCGCCCACGTGGCTGGGGAAGTCCTCCACCACCTTGCCGTTCAACCGGTAGCCGCTGCACCCCTTCACCACGGGGAACGCATCCAGCACGTCGAGCCGCACCAGCGCGCCGCCGGTGAAGCCGTTGACCTCCACGCTGAAACGGCCGGCCACCGCATCGAACCAGCCGCAGCGGCGGGGTCGCCCGGTGGTGGTGCCGAATTCCTGGCCGCGGTCGCGCATCTGCTCGCCGGTCGCATCCAACAGCTCGGTGGGCAGCGGGCCGGCGCCCACCCGGGTGGTGTACGCCTTGAACACACCCAGCGCCTTGGTGATATGGGTGGGCGGGATGCCGGCGCCGATGGCCGCGCCGCCGGCGCTGGTGGACGAACTGGTGACGTAGGGGTAGGTGCCCTCATCGATGTCGAGCAGCGTGCCCTGGGCGCCTTCCAGCATCACCCGCTTGCCCTGGGCCAGGCTCTGGCGCACCATCGCGCCGGTGTCGGCGATGAAGGGCAGCAGGTGGTCGCGCGCCTCCATGCACTGGGCCAACAGGGTCGCGAAGTCGATGGGCTCGAGGTCGTAGACCCGAGTCAGCAGCCGGTTCTTCTGCTCCAGCACAAAGCGGAGGCGTTCAGCAAAGGCAGCGGTGTCGACCAGATCGCCGACGCGCATGCCCAAGCGCGCCGCCTTATCGGTGTACACAGGGCCAATGCCCTGTCCGGTGGTGCCGATGGCGTTGTCGCCGAAGCCCTTCTCGTTCAGTCCGTCCAGCAGCTTGTGATAGGGCATGATCAGATGGGCGCGGTCGCTGATGAACAGACGGCCATCGGTGGAGATGCCGGCGGCCTGCACCATGCGCAACTCTTTGACGAACGCCTCGGGGCTGACCGCCACGCCGTTGCCAATGATGTTGAGCGCGTTGGGGTTGAAGATGCCGCACGGGATGAGGTGCATGGCGAAGGTGCCCAACGGGTTCTTGACCGTGTGCCCGGCGTTGTGCCCGCCGCAGTAGCGCACGACCACATCCACCTCCTCCGCCAGGAAGTCGATGACTTTGCCCTTGCCCTCATCCCCCCAGTTCGCCCCGACGACCACAATCGCTGGCATGGCTCTCTGTCCTTTGGTCGGTCCCCAACAATAGAAAAACGGCCCTAGCGGGGCCGTGCCTCACTATACCACAGCGGCCAGCTATGCAACACGGGTGCGGGTTGGGTGGGCGAGCGGCTGCACCCTCTCCCTAGCCCTCTCCCATAAAGGGCGAGGGGATCGATCAGCCGAGGAGGCGGGCGACCAGGGCGTCGATGTCGCAGGACACGCCGTCGGCCTTGAGGGCGTCGCGGATGCGGCCGCGGGTGCGGGTGAAGTGCTCGTCCAGCTTGAGCGGGACGGCGGCCGCCACGGTCTCGGCGTGCTCGGCTTTGGCCGCCAGCTCCTTGTGCAGGGCGTCGCGGGGGTTGAAGCGGGGGATTGGCGCTTCGAACACGTACTTGTCAAAGTGGCGGGTGCCCCATTGGCCGGTTGCCTGAAGTTTTTCGATGCGCGCACGCAACGTTTCACTGTTGAGAATGGCGGTGAGGTACTGTGCCTCAGCACGGGTGTTGACCTCAGCCCAATAGAGCGAGTGCTCACAAACCCCCTGGGACTCCCCTAGAACCGCCGCGGCCAGCAAACTTCCTGATGCCCCGTAAACAACCCGGAGCGGCGCAGGGGGCAATTGAGCCGTGAGCTTGCCAAAGTAATCCAATTGCTCTAACAGCGTCATGCGGCCCGAACTGCGCTCGCGCCAGAGAAGCTCAAGCTGGCGTAACCATTGCGCAAGGTGCACATAGCCCTTGGCTGCTGCGTGCGCCTCGTCCAAAAGTACAAGGCTTTGGCCATCCCATGGAATTACCGATTCTTGTGGCTGCAACAAGCGAAACGGAGCGATGGATTCACCCAAGTAGAGACTACGGAGGAACACACTCTCGACCATACCCTCAAGCCCAGGGAGGGTCTTCCATGGCGGTTTTTCCTGATTACTGCGATGGCTTCGCACTGCCGGCGTCGACGCACTGGTGCCTAAGCGCCCCGCCGCAAGGCGTTCGATTAGGAACATCATCCGAGGGAAAACCGTCGCCCCGTTTAGGAACTTAGCCTTATATGGCGAAGCAGCGGTGTCCGTGTTCACATCCGAAGGCCATGGGTCAGTGCTTGACCGGAGCCGTTCCAACGCTGTGGTCAAGGGAGCGTCACGTTGTTCCAAGTGGCCCTGGTAGGCGGTGACTGTGGCGGGCAGCGGGCCCGTCTCGGTCAACCGGGCGATAAGGACACAGCAGGGAACCGGGAACAGCGGCTGCACCGATTCGTCGAAGGTCCACCCCTCCTCGAAGCGGACGGTGGCGAACCGTTCGAGTGGTTGGGAGCTTGGGCCGCCCGCAAACCAGCCTTTCCGAAAGCCCGCGAACTGGCCCCGGCTCATGGAGGCAAAGGGCATCACAAAGGCCATACGGCCGCCGCCGTTGAGGTAGAGTTCGGCGCTGCGGGCAAAGAAGTACCCCGACAGGTCTTGGTGGGTGGCGAACCGGCCTCCGGCCCATACGCCGCGGCGCTCGCTCTCGCGTTTGAAGCGGTCTTGCGTGGCCTTGTCCATGAAGCGGTACGAAAGCCACGGCGGGTTCCCGATAAGCACGTCCGGGCGGTGTTCGGGCGTCGAAAGCCACAGCGGACGGCTCAGGTTGCGCGCCACATAGCCCCAGATACCGTCGCGGTCGTGCTGGTACAACCACTCCAGATCGGCGTAGGTGGCCACGAGGGCATCGTGGTCCCCCGCATCGACCCCCGGCACGCGCTCCAGCCAGGCCCTGAAGGCCCCGGACTGGGCGGAAGTCCGGGCGTGGTCGAGCATCCCTTGGAGCACCGTTTCGAAGGTGGCGATCTCCGCTGTGACCGACTGCGGGAAGCGCACTATCTTCCCCTCCGCCGGAATCTCCACCGAGCGGCCGGTCATCACCGTCTCCACATTCCATTGCAGCGAATCGCCCACGTACACCGGCAGCGACACCTGGGGCCGGCCGGGGCTGGTCAGCAGGTCGGGGCCTAACGCCATCAGGTACGTGACGCGGGCGATGATGGCGGCAACCGGGTGCACGTCCACCCCGAACACGTGATTACAGCAGCCGCTTAGCTGTTCCGCTGGGCTAAGCCCGGCAGCGGCCGCCGCCGCCAGGTAGCGGCGCACACCATGAAACAGGAAGGTGCCCGAACCGCAGGAAGGGTCGAGCACCCGCTGCTCCAGCGGCCGGTCGATGACGCGTTCGCACATCAGCTCCGCCAGCCAGTCGGGGGTGTAGTACTCGCCGAGGTCGTGGCGGGTCTCAGGGTCGATGAGCGACTCGTACAGCACCTTCATCACGTCGTGCTGCACGTCGCGCAGCCGGAACCGGCCCACCTGGCGCTCGATGCGCCGGATGAGGTCGTCGTGGCCGGGCGCTTCGAGCACCCAGTCGAAGAAGTCGGACTCGACGGCACCGAGGATACCCGCCTCCTGGAACCTGCGGCCCGACAGCAAATCGGCCGGCTCCTGGTCGGCAATGCCGAGCACGCTGGACGCCATGGTCTTGGCGACGATAGTGAGGTAGGTATGCTGCAGGAACAGGTCGTCGGCCTCGATTCGGGTGCCGTACACGCGCGCCAGCAGGTCGGCCCACAGCCGCCGCTTCAACTGCACGTCGGGCACGTCCTTGACCGCGTCCCACGCGGCCTGCAGGCGGGCGCGGGCCATGTGGTAGGTGAGGGAGCCGCGGCCCAGTTCGATGCGGACCGCCTCCGGCTCCGGTGCGATCTCGTGGTCGAGCGCGATTGCGCCGTCCAACCACACCAGGAGTTCGCGCGGCTTATTCCGGTCGGGGACGTACTCGCCGATGCGCTCCAGTGCGCCCTTTTGGAGTTCGTACACCCAGAACGCTGCGCCATCGGTGGTAATGCCGACGAAATGCTCACCGGTTTCCCGTTGCCGATCTTCAAGGTAGCGGAGAAGTTGCGTCTCGGCGTCCTTGCGTTCGATGCGAAGGTTGCGCTTGAACTCAAAGACCGTCCGCCCCAGCAAGCCGTCTAACCGGCCGCTGACCTCGGGCACGGCGCGCTCCAACTGCACGTCGGTAATGGCCGCTCCGAGCCCGTGCACCAGCAGATCGGTGACCAGCGTGCGCACCTTCTCGTGGCCGGGCCGGTCAACCAGGCTGGCGACGATCTCATGGAGCATTTCGGGGGCTAGTGGCACCGGGGGTTCACCCTCTCCCTAGCCCTCTCCCATAAAGCGAGGGGATCGGATTCGGTTGCTGCGTCACAGCATACACATAGGCTGGGCGGCGGCGCAGGGGTGGGCGCGGAGTGGCTGCACCCTCACCCTGGCCCTCTCCCAGGGGTAGAGGGAACCCGAATCACACCGCCTGGAACAGGCGCTTGTCTGCCAGGCGGACCAGGCGGCCGAAGCCGGGGTGGGGGAAGTGGCCGGCGCACAGCAGGGCGTTGTCGGCCTCCACACCGTCGAACAGGGCGGCGCGGGTGCGGGCGGAGAGGGCGGGGTCGACGTCGGCGGCGGGCGACCACGCGGTCTCCTGCACCTGCATGGGGGTGTGGGCGGCGTCGCCGATGATGGCGGCGCGCTGGCCCTGCGACTGCACCACCACCGCCTGGTGGCCCGGCGTGTGGCCGGGCGTCGGCAGCAGCGTAATGTCGGGGCTGACGACGTGCTCGCCATCCACCAGCGTGATGCGCCCCTGGTCGAACAAGGCGAGGGTGTGCTGCAGGTAGCCCACCCGGTCGGCCAGGGCGGGCTGCTGGAAGTGCACCCAGTCCTTCTGCGGCAGCAGATAGCGGGCATTGGGGAAGGTGGGGTGCACCGCGCCGTCCACCAGGCCGGCGTTCCAGCCCACGTGGTCGAAGTGCAGGTGGGTGCACACCACCGTGTCCACCTCTTCGGGCCGGATGCCGGCGCTGGCCAGGTCGTCCATCAGGTGGCCCATGGCGTTGTTGGCGCGCGGGTGCGGGCCGGGGCCAAGGCCGGTGTCCACCAGCACGGTGCGACCGCCGGTGCGGATGGCGTAGCTGGAGGCCGAGATGCACACGCTGAAGCCGTCACACATGGTGGCCGTGTACAGCGGGCGATAGGCCTCCCACACGGCGGCGTTGGCCTCGGTGATGTGGGGGAAGAAGTGGCCCAGGTTCCAGTGATCGACGTCCAACAGCGACACGATCTCGGCGTTGCCGACCTGCACGCGGTGGGCCATGGCGGGGTCTCCTTGGTGGGTGCGCTGCCACGCATGATAGCGAGTGCGTGGTGACGGCGCCAGCGATTTCCGCACCGGCGCCCGTACAGCGGGGTTGCCCCGAGCCTTCCGGTTGGGCACTGGCTGCAGCCCGGCCAGCACCACAGTACGAGTGTCGTACCACTAGGGCGTGTGGAGGTGTACATGGCCGCCGGCGTCCGGACCGGGCGCGGGGCCCGCGGGCGAGCGTACGGCCACCTGGGCGGCCAGAAAGGTGGTGACCGGCACCGCCGCCACCAGCGCGATGCTGCCCACCAGGGTGCGCACCACTTCGGTGGCCACCACCTCGCGGTTGAGAGCGGCGGCGATGGGGATGTCGCTGGCGGTGAGCAGCAGCAGCAACGGCAGCGACACGCCGGTGTAGGCCAGCACCAGGGTGTTTACCAGGCTGGCGATGTGCTCGCGCCCCACCTCCATGGCCTTGCCGTAGAGCTGGCTTGCCCGCAGCGCCGGGTTCACCGACCGCAGGGTAAACACCACCGCCGCCTGGCCAATGGTCACGTCGTCGAGAATGCCGAGCAGGGCGATGAGGATGCCGGCCTGCAGCATGCCCCGCAGGTCCAGCCGCACGCCCGGCAGCACCGACTGCAGGTACACCGATTCCTCGGTGGCGCCGCCGCCCAGCTTGGCGATGTCGACCGCCAGCAGCGACAGCAGGCCCCCGCCCACCAGCACCAGCGCGGTGGCGGCCGCCGCCACCGACGTGCGCCGGTTGAAACCGTGCGCCAAGTACAGCGTGGTCACCAGAATGACGCAACTGGCGCCCGTGCTCACCAGCAGCGGGTCGGCGCCGCTCACCAGCAGGGGCAGCACCCCGAACAGCACCACAGCAAAGCTGACCACGAGGCCCAGGATCGAGGTGACGCCCCGGCCCCGGCCCACCCATAGCACCAGCGCCACAAACGCGGCGGCCAGCAGGTACAGCGTGGGCAGGCGCACGGCATCCACCACCACCCAGCGCAGGCCGCTGCCATCGGCCGCGCCCACCTGCTGCACCAACACCCGGTCGCCGGCCCGGAAGCGGGTCTGGGCCACGGCGCCGAACTCGGCCTCGGCGTCCACCACCTGGCCGCTGGCCCGGCCGGTCATCAGCTCAACCGAGAGGGTCTGGTAGGGCGTGACCGAGCGGTTCTGCGGTATCGGTTTGGCGCCCTCGGCCACCACCTTGCGCACCACGGCCTCATCCTCGCCGGGGTAGCCGCTGGTGATACTGGGGGGGAGGGCGGGGCTGCACGCTGCCAGCAGCGAGGTGCAAAGGACGAGGAGGGTGAGGAGGAAACGGCGCGGGTTCACGCTAGCAGCATACCGCCGTCCGGCGGTTGCGTCGCGCCCCCACCCCCCGCCAAGGAGGGCTGGCCGCCCTCCCGCACGCTCCTGCCGGACCTCGGCCGCACGTCTCGCTCGTAGCTGCCTCGGCTAATGGGCGCGTCTTTCCATACGCCCAGGGAACCCTGTAGGGGCGATTCACGAATCGCCCTCCGGCCGGAGCGATCGTTAAATCGACTGGCCGGGCCAGCACCACCGCGGCTGGGTGATTCACGAATCGCCCCTACGAGGCAGGGTAGGTGTCGCGCCGCTGCGATGAGCGACTGTGGTGAACCAGTTGGCGGCGGCGGCTCCGCCACCAGAACCACTGCTGTGCCTGTGCTCGACGTAACAGCGAGCAAGCGCCGTTCGTTTAGCCAGTTAGGCCACACCCTGGGGGGACAGGTTATGTTTGTTCGCCGTTACTCATGTGCCGGTGTCGCGCTCGCTGTAGGCGTGCTGGCGAGTGCAGCGCTGCTTTCGGCGGGCGCCCGTGGGGCCAGCGGTGCGCCGGGCGTGGCGTGGAACAGCAACCTCGCCATTCAGAACCTGTCCGACATCCCGTCGGACTCGGTGGTCACCTATTTCAGCACCACCGGCATCATGATGAAGATGGCGCCGCTCGGGCTCATTCCGCCGAAGGGCACCATCTATGTGGATAGCTCGGCCATTGGCGAGCTGCCGCCCGGCTTTGCCGGGGCCGCGGTGGTGAGCACCAGCCAGCCGTCCGCGGTGGCGTACGTGGGTAGCGACGTGGTCAGTCCGCCCAGCCGCAGCCACTACACCGGCGCCGGCATCCAGCAGGGCGCCGCCGTCAACGACCTGCCCGATGTCTCCAACGGCTACGCCGACAAGGTCACCACCATTGTGGTGCAGAACCCCTCGCCGGTGCCGCAGGGCCTCACCGTGCAGTACATCGAACGCTTCAGCGGCAGCGTTACCGCGGCGTTCCGCCAGACTGTGGCGCCGATGGCGGTGCACTACTACGACAGCGCCAACCTGCCGGCCCGGGCCGGCCTGCCCGACGGCTGGACCGGCTCGGCCATCATCACCAGCGACGGTGGGCCGTTGGTGGTGAGCGGCCACACCCGTGCCGGCAGCACCGACCAGACCTCGGTGACGGCGGCCACGGTACCCTGGACGATCCAGTACCTGCCCTCCATCATGTACGAGTTCAACGGCAACCGGCTGAGCAGCTTCCTGCGGTTGCAAAACGTGGCGGCGGCGCCCACCAGCGTGCACATCACCTTCTATAGCGATGCGGGCGAGGGCATGGGCGGCATCGACGCCGTGATCGACCCGCTGCAGACGCAGGTGTTTGTGGCGGGCAGCGCCGGCCTGCCGCAGGGCTATCGCGGGTCGGCGGTGGTGCAGAGCAGCAACCAGGTGGCGGTGAGCGTGCGCCACAGCAGCGCCGTCAGCGACTTGGACATTGTGTACAACGCCCAGCCGTCCACCGGGCAGCGGGCGGGCGTGCCCTTTGTGCAGTGGGCACCCCTGGCTGCGCCGGGCGGGTATCGCACCACGGTGGACGTGATGAACACGCTGGGCATTCCGGTGACGGCGGTGGTGCGCTACTTCGACGCAAACGGTGGGCTGCGGCAGTCGCCGGGCGCCACCATTCCGCCGTACGGCGTGCTGCGCACCGACCCGAACCCCTTCGTGGGTGAGGGCTTCTTCCTGGGATCGGTGGCGGTGGACGCCAACGGCCCGCTGGTGGTGATGGCGACCTCGGCCACCATCGACGGCGCGCGCGGCGAGGCGTACCCCGCACTCATGCTGCCGTAAACTGCCCCTCGGCGACTCAAGCAAAGGCCCTCCCGGATTCGGGGAGGGCCTTTGGCGTTGCGCTGTCCTCACGCAACCCTCACGGCCGCTCGGCGGGTGCTCACGGCTCCTTCATGGCGCGGGGGCTACCTTCTCCAACAGCAGTCGCGGTGATCCGAGCGCCCAGCGCGCCCAGTCCAGGTCTACCGCAACGGAGGCAGGAACTATGGCACGCATTGTGTTGGGACTCGGCACGTCCCACAGCCCGCAATTAAGCATTCCAGCGGATGGCTGGGCGCAACGGGGGGTGGAGGACCAGCGCAACCCCTGGCTGTATCGCGCCCAGGACGGCGGCCACGTCACCTACGACGAGTTGCTGTCCGATCCCGTACCGGGTGTGATGAAAGAGCTGACGCCGGACGTGTTTGCGCGCCGGCACGAACAGAACCAGGCCGGCCTGAAGAAGGTGGCCGACGCCCTGACGGAGTCGGACCCTGACGTGCTGGTCATCATCGGCGACGATCAGAAGGAAGCGTTCCAGGACGACAACATGCCGCCCTTCAGCGTGTACTGGGGCGACACCATTCCGTACCGGCCCCGGCAGCGGGCGGTGGGCACGCAGCAACTGACCCAGTGGGCCTACCCGCAGGAGGCGCAGAACTACCCCAGCCAGTCGGAACTGGCGCTCCATATCATCGATTCCATGATGGACCAGGGGTTCGACGTGGCGCACTCCAAGTACTACCAGGAGGGGCAGTCCATCGCCCACGCCATCGCCTTCGTGTACGCCCGCATCATGCAAAAGGTGGTGCCGGTGGTGGCCATTCCGCAGAACACCTATTTTCCGCCCAACCAGCCGCGGCCGCGCCGGGCGTTCGACTTTGGCCTGGCGCTGCGGAACGCCGTGGAGGGTTGGAAGAGCAACGCACGGGTGGGTATCGTGGCGTCGGGCGGCCTGAGCCACTTTGTGGTGGACGAGGAGATCGACCAGCGCTGTCTGAAGGCGCTGAAGGAGTGCGACGCTGACGCCATCGGGCGGCTGCCGCTGGAGCGCCTCAATTCCGGCACGTCGGAGGTGCGCAACTGGTTTGCCACCGCCGGCGCCTGCCATCACCTGGACATGGAGTTGTTCGACTATGTGCCGTGCTACCGGTCGCCGGCCGGCACCGGATGCGCCATGGCGTTCGCCCGCTGGGCGTAGCCGCAGCGTGGAAAGGGGGCGGAGCAATCCGCCCTCTTTGATAGGTATCGTCTGGTTGAGCGTTCAAGAACATCAAAGCGAGGTTTGCAATGCTGACACAGGAACAGAACGAACTGGTGACGCGGGTCGGCCCAGGCACGCCCATGGGCGAGCTGCTGCGGCGCTACTGGATGCCCACGCTGCTGAGCTGGGAGCTGCCGGAGGCCGACTGCCCGCCCGTGAGGGTGAAGCTGCTGGGTGAGGACCTGGTGGCGTTCCGCAACACCAGCGGGCGCATTGGCCTGCTGGAGGAGGGGTGCCCGCACCGCCTGGCCACCATGTGGCTGGGCCGCAACGAAGAGGACGGCCTGCGCTGCGTGTACCACGGCTGGAAGTTCGACATCGAAGGCAACTGTGTCGACCAGATGAACGAGCCGGAGCAGTTTGCCCACAAGGTGCACATGAAGGCGTATGCCACGGAAGAGCGCGGCGGCGTCATCTGGGCGTACCTGGGTGACCCGGCGCAAAAGCCGCCGCTGCCCGATTTCGAGTACACCCGCGTGCCGGAGACGCACCGTGGCGTGACCAAGGTGTGGCAGCAGTGCAACTGGCTGCAGGCCTTGGAGGGTGGCATCGACACCAGCCACGCGCCCATCCTGCACCGCGCCATCACCACCAAGACCGACAAGCCCGGCATCGCGGTCGATGGCCCGTTTGTACGCGGCCACGCCCCCAGCCTGGAAGTGGACTTCACCGACTACGGGTACCGCTACTACGGCATTCGCGACCTGCCGGAGGGCGGCCAGTACGTGCGCGGCTACCACTTCGTCATGCCGTTCACCCAGATCCGTCCGCAGCAGGTGGGCAACCGGCCCAAGCCCATCACCAGCATCGGCGGCCACCACTGGGTGCCCATGGACGATGAGAACGTGATGGTGTGGAACTGGGTCTACAGCTACGGCGATTGGGTGCCCAGCGAGAACGACCGCCAGCAGCGGGCCGCCGGCAACAGCGTCGACGACGTGGACCCCAACAACGGGTTCAAGAGCAAGGCCACCCGCGAGAACAACTGGCTCATCGACCGCAACGTGCAGAAGTACGAGACCTACACCGGCATCCCGGGCGTGAACACCCAGGACCGCGCTACCCAGGAGAGCATGGGACGCATTGTGGACCGGACCAAGGAGCACCTGGGCCCGGCCGACACCGCCATCATCGCCACCCGGCGGCTGCTGATGGAGGCGGTGAAGGTACAGCGCGAGGGCGGCACGCCGCGCGGCCTCGGCGCCAGCTACTACGACATCCGCGCCATGGAGAAGGTACTGCCCTCGGGCCCGTGGCGGCCAGCGCTGGTACCGGAGATGGACCCGCGCGAGAAGCCGGTTGCCGCGACCCGGTAACGGGCGCTTTGGCTTGAAGTGAGATGGGGGCGGCGCCGGTGCGCCGCCCCCATCTTTGCCCGGCTCACCGTTCTGTCTTGCGGCGCCCGCAGCGGCGGGGCAGGGCGGTTGAGCAGACGCTCCGGCCACGATGGACACGCCGCACCCGCAGCGCTGCTACACTGCTGACAGGCGGCGCGACACGCGCCCTTCCCAGGGAGGCAGCCGGCATGGCGGGTTCAGCAAGTGCAGTGGTGGGTTTGGTACGGGCGGGGAGCCTGCTCTTAGTGCTGGCCCTGGCGGTGGGCTTCGCATTCGCTACCTCGTGCGCGGTGGTGCCCGCCGGTTATCGGGGGGTGCAGTTGCAGCAGAGCGCCGTCACCGGCGCGGTGCTGGGCGAGGGTTGGCACCTGCAGGTGCCGTTCCTGCAACGGGTGGAGATCCTGAGCGTGCAGACCCAGGCGTTCCACACGCGCGCCACCGCAGCCTCGCGCAACCTGCAGGCGGTGGACACCGAAATAACCCTGACCTACCGGTTAGACTCGAAGCGCGTCCCAGACGTGTATCAGAACCTGAGCGCGGCGTACGAGTCCCGCATTGTGGCGCCGGCCATCCAGGAGAAGGTGAAGGGCGTGATGGCGGAGTTCGAGGCCGAACGGCTCATCACCGAGCGCTCACGCGTGCGTCAGGAGATTGAGGACAGTCTCCGCACGTTCCTGCAGCCCTACGGCATTGAAGTGGTCTCGGTACAGCTCACGAACTTCGACTTCAGCAAAGAGTTCAACGACGCTATCGAGAAGAAGCAGGTGGCGGAGCAGCGCGCCCTCACCGCTAAGAACGACCTGGACCGCATCCGCATCGAAGCGGAGCAGCGGGTGAGCCAGGCCAAGGGCGAGGCCGAAGCCATCCGCATCCAGGGCGAGGCGTTGCAGAACAACCCGCGCCTGGTGGAACTGGAGGCGGTGAAGAAGTGGGACGGCCGGTTGCCCGCCACCAACCTCGGCGGCGGGGCCATGCCCTTCATCACGCTTCCGTCGGCGCCGCAGCCCGCGCCCACCGTTACCGGTCGCTAAGTAGCTATCTCAGACTAAGCATAGCGGCGTTGTGGAGGTTCGGCGGGGGAGTCCAGAGGGGACGGCCGTCCCCTCTGGCAGGGGGTTTGGGGGGGGTCCCCCCATTTTCACTCACCCCGCAGCGGTACCTTGAACCCCCTTGAGGGGGTTTGGGGGTGAGCCTTACCGCTCATGCTCCTGAAGCAGTGCGCAACCAGACCGTTTTGAGATCGGTACTAAGGGCGGCGCGCCCGGTGGCGCACAGGTGGGCCAGCGGGCAACCGGCGCAGCAGGGAGTGGTGCGGCACGCGTCCTTGCCAAGTTGCACCAGCCCGGCGTGATACGCGTTGAACACCGGCGCGTCCGGTGGCAGCGCGCCCATGAACAGCGCCTGCCATGCCTCGTAGCTGTCGATGGCCGGCGTGACGCCGATGCGCGTCATGATGCGGCGGGTATAGGCGTCGATGACGAAGGTGGGGTGGCCGGCGGCATAGAGCAGGATGGCGTCGGCGGTCTCGGCGCCCACGCCGGGCACAGCCAGCAGGGCGGTCCGCACCGCGCCGGTGGGGCCGGCCAGCGTGTGCTCCCAGTCCTCGCCCAGCCAGTCGAGTAGCGCCCGCAGCCGGCGCGCCTTCACCCGGTACGTGCCGGAAGGCCGGATGTGCGCCTCCAGGGTATCGGCGGAGAGCGCCCTGAGGGCGGCCGGGGTGAGCACGCCCGCGCACTTCAGGTTGGTGATGGCCCGCTCCACGTTGGTCCAGGCGGTGTTCTGGGTGAGCACCGCGCCCACCACCACCTCGAAAGGTGTCTCGGCCGGCCACCAGTGCAGCGGGCCGTAATGGCGGGCTAGGCGCGCGCCCACCGCGCGGACCACCGCGGACGGTGCGCTCATGCGGACCGGACGGTGGTGTGGGGCCGCATCAGGAACACCACCGGCAGCGCCAGCGCCGACGAGACGGCGAACACCGACAGGGAGGGCCGGTAGGTGCCGGCCACGTCGTACACCCAGCCCATGAACACGGGGCCGATGATGGTGACGCCCAGCACCGCGAGCTGGAACAGGCCCACCAGCGACCCCATGGCGCGCGCGCCGAACAGCTTGGCCATGAGCACCGGCCGCAGCGACACCGTGGCCCCGAACGGGATGCCGTACAGCAGCGCGAAAGGCGAGGCGCTCCAAAAGCTGTCGATGGTAGCGAAGGTGAGGTAGCACCAGGCGCCCACATTGAGGCCGACCATGGTACCCAGCACCACCCGCACATCCACCAGATCGCTCACGAAGCCGGCGCCCACCCGGCCGATGGCGCTGATGGCGAACACCAGCCCGAGCAGCAAGGTGGCGTCGGTGGCGCTCAGGCCGGCGTCGTTCTGGAAAAAGGCGATCTGATGCACCTGAATCGCGCTGTGGCCGAAGAAGATGCAACTGAAGATGACGATGAGCAGCCAGAAGTTCTTGGTGTGCAAAGCTTGTCCCACCGTGAAGTTCTCGGTATCGCGCGGTTTGGGCGGGGCTCCGGTCGCAGCCGCACGGGCCACCGCAGCGTAGGCAGCCGGCGCGGCGGGCGCCGGGTCGCCATCGGGGGTCATGCCCATCTCCTCCGGCGTGTCGCGCACCACGAACCAGGCAATGGGCACCAGCACGAGCGCCAGGGCCGCCCCCGCGAGCATGACCGTGGTACGCCATCCCAGGCCCTCCACCATCCGCTCCATAAGCACCAGCACGAAGCCGGAAAGGGCCGGCCCGGACATGGCGAGGCCGAGCGCGGTGCCCCGCCGCCGCCGGAACCAGTGGGCTACCGCCACCGACCACGACACGCTGTGCGAGGTGCCGCTGGCGCCCACAGACGCGACGATGAAGAAGGCGTAGAAAGACAGGATGTCGAAGGTGCAGCCCACCAGGAACATGCCCAGCGCCACCGCCAGCGCCGACCCCAGGATGACGCGGCGCGAGCCAAACCGGTCGACCAGCAGGCCGACCACGGGCGCACCCACGCCCGTCTCGGCAGACCGCAGCGAGAACGCGAGGCTGAACACCGTGCGGCTCCAACCGAACTCCTGCAGCAGCGGCAGGAAGAACACCTGGAACCCCTGCCAGTACACACCGGTGGTCAGGGCGTTGCTGAAGATGGACGCTGCCACGATGTTCCAGCCGTAGAAGTAGCGGCCACGTTTGGTGGTGGGGGGCAGGCCCGGGCCTGGGGTGGAGGGTTCAGCGATCAAGGGTTAGGAGGACCTTAGGTGGTGGGATACCAGCGCTCACTATAGCTGGGGGGCGTGTGGGGCGATAGACGTGGGCGGGAATGTGGGATGAGGTTGTTCGTCGTTGGACGCCTCTGATGAAGCTGCGGTCGGGATCTGTTGGGGACAAAAGGGCGACGCCGCGTCTGGTCAGGCCGGTGGCGCTGTTGCGTAGGGGCGATTCACGAATCGCCTTTCTGCCTGTCGTGGAACAGCCACCGTCGTCTCCGCCCACGCGGCAGGGCGATTCGTGAATCGCCGCTACGGGTTCATGCTGACCGTCGGTTGGCGCCCCCTGCCGCTCCGTGATAATGCCGGTGGTGACTACCGCCCATTTTCATCGGTGTTGGCGGGCGAGAGCCCATAGGTGGTCTCGCACGACGAGGTCTAGCTCGGCCCTAGGAGCGCAGCGGGTCCATGCGGCGGGTGCGAACCAGAAACGGCAGCGGCAACGCCATGCAGGACAGGGCAACAAAGATGCCCAGTGCCATACGGTAGGTGCCCTGGGTGTCGTAGATATACCCCATCACCACCGGGCCAATCATGCCGGCCGCCAGCGCGCTCATCTGGAACAGGCCCATCAGCGCGCCCAGCGATCGGCTGCCGAACAGCCGGGCCATCAGCAGCGGGCGGATGGCCACGATGCCACCGAAGGGGACGCCGTACAGCACCGTGAATGGCAGCGCCATCAGCACCGTGTGAACGGGCACCAGCGCCAGGTAGGTCCAGCCGCAGGTGTTGAGCAGCACCACCAGCGCCAGGCAGTACCGGATGTCGAGCCGGTCGGCCAGCCAGCCCACGCCCATGCGGCCGATGGCGCTGATGGCGAACACCAAGCCGAGGGTGAGGGTGGCCTCGCCGGCGGTGAGCCCGGCGTCGTTCTGCAGGAACGCCACCTGGTGCACCTGAAAGCTGCTGAGGCTGAAGTAGATGCAGGTGAACACGGCGGCCACCAGGTAGAAGGCCCGGCTGTGCATCGCCTCCTTCACCGTGTAGCTGTCGCCGGAGCCGTAGCCCTGGCGGCTGGCGGTAGCGCCCGGCGCCGCGGCGGTGGGCGCGGGGTCGCCATCGGGGTAGAGCCCCATGACGGCCGGGGAGTCCTTCACCAGGGTGGCCATAGGGATAACCACGATCCAGATCATGAGGCCGGCGGCGATAACGGCGGAGCGCCAGCCGTAGGTCTCTACGGCGTTGCCCAGCAGCACCAGGATGGGTCCCGACAGCACCGGTCCCGACATGGCGATGCCGATGGCAGTGCCGCGCTTGCGGGCGAACCAGCGCGACACCACCACCGACCACGAGATGGCATGGGAGGTGCCGCTGGCGCCCAGCGATGCGATGACAAAGAACAGGTAGAAGGCCCAGATGTTGGCGGTCAAGCTCAGCAACATCATGCCCAGGCCCATGAAGAAGCCCGACAGCATGATGATGCGGCGGGGGCCCAGCCGGTCGACCAGCACGCCCACCAGCGGGGCGCCGATGCCGGTCTCCATCTCCCGCAGCGAGAACGCCACCGACAGCTCGGCCCGTTTCCACCCAAACTCGGCGATGAGGGGCAGGAAGAACACCTGGAACCCCTGCCAGTACACGCCGGCCGTGAGCATGTTGCTGAAAAAACTGCCTGCCACGATGTTCCAGCCGTAGAAGTAACGGCTGCGGGCGGGCGCGACGGTAGCGGGCGTGGGGGTTTCTGTGGTCATGCGGGCGGGGAGGGGCGCTGCCAGGCGCAGCCCCTCTAGCATACGGGCCGGAGCGTGCGTGCGGAAGGCCTGGAGATCACACGGTAAGTGCTCAGTCTTCACGTGGGGACTGACGTCGGAGGCTGCAGGATGGATCCGTTCACGTCGTATCCCACCCGCCCATCCTCAGGAACTCCTTGCTGAGGGGACACCCCTCAGACTCCCTGGCAAAGAGGGGCTTTGCCCTCTCTGCACTCACCCGCCGGCAATTCCCTTCAACTCTGACAGGTACATCACACGGCGTGCGCTGCACCCCGGCCAGCTCACCACACCCAGCGGGGCATGCGGGCGTTGGCCGGTGCATCGAAGGGCGGCAGGTAGGGGCGCAGGTCCAGGACGGGCGTGCCGTCGATGGCGTCGAGGCCGCGCACGGTGACCGTGGCGCCCGCCACCTTCACCAGGTGCACCACCGACACGCCCAGCGGGTTGGGGCGCCGCTGGCTGCGGGTGGCGAAGGTGCCGGCGGGTGGGCGGCCGGGCGCCACCGGGTCCTGGGTGACGGTGCGCAGGTCGGGCGGCACCAGGTGCAGCCAGCACACCACCGTCACGTGCGAGAAGCCGTCGAGTGCCAGCAGGCCGGGCGCGTACTCGGCCAGCAGCTCGATGCGGGACCCGATCGCGGCCCAGCCGTCGGGGCGGGGCGTCTGCACGCCGTTGTGGACGTAGCCGATGGGGTGGAGGTGGATGTCCATGGGTTTGTGGGTACTCCGATGACGTGGGGGCATGGCTGCAGGTTTGGATCCCGTCACGTCGCATCCCACCCGCCCGCCCGCCAAAACTCCTTACCGAGGGGACACCCCCTTCGACAAGCTCAGGACGGCGCCTCGGACTCCCTGGCAAAGAGGCTGCGCCCTCTCTGCACGCTCTTGCTGAGACCGCCCATGGACTGCCGCCCACCAACACCGATGAAAAGGGGCGGTAGCTCCCACCGGCAGACTACACGGAGTGCACCGTTACCTGAGCACTGTCGAAGGGGCATCGGTGCTGGACCGAACCTACTCACAGCCTATTTTCCTGAGAGACCCACCATGACCGGGGCTCAGCAACACCGGTGAAAATGGTCAGCGCCAGCCGCTGGGGCCGACCGGTAGGGGCGATTCACGAATCGCCCAGCCGCGTTGCTCGTGATGCCCGTGGTCGTCCGAGCCTGCCAAACCCACATTTTCACGAGAGGCGGCCCTCACCGATCGCATCGTAACGCCGTTGTAACTCGATCGCTGCGCTGTCGTAACACGATGGCAAAGGTGACGTAACACGCGCTGCCTACTCTGTAGGCATGGCAGCCGTGACCACCCGCACCCACTGTCCCTACTGCTCGCTGCAGTGCGGCATGCTCATCAGCGTCGACGGCGACGCTGTGAGCGTGGCGCCCGACGCTGCGTTCCCGGTGAACCGCGGCGGCCTCTGCATCAAGGGCTGGACGTCCACGAAGCTGCTGCGGCACCCCGAGCGGCTGACCACGCCGCTGGTGCGCAACGCCGCCGGCGAACTGGTACCCGCCACCCTGGATGAGGCGCTGGACCGGGTGGCCGCCGCCTTCACCGCCACCCAGCAGCGCTACGGCAAAGACGCCGTGGGCGTGTTCGGCGGCGGCTCGCTCACCAACGAGAAGGCCTACCTGCTCGGCAAGTTCGCCAGGGTAGCGCTGGGCACCTCCCAAATAGACTACAACGGCCGGTTCTGCATGTCGTCGGCGGCGGCGGCCGGCAACCGGGCGTTCGGCATCGACCGCGGCCTGCCGTTCCCGTTGGACGACCTTTCCGGCGCGGATGTCATCCTGCTGGTGGGCAGCAACGTGGCGGAGACGATGCCGCCGGTGATGCAGTACTTCGAGGCCCAGCGGGAGCGGGGCGGCCGCCTGATCGTGGCCGACCCGCGGCAGACGCCCACTGCCAAGACCGCCACCCTGCACCTGCCCCTGGCTCCCGGCACCGACGCCGCGCTGGCCAACGGCCTGCTGCACCTGCTGGTGCGCGAGGGCAGCATCGACCTGGACTACATCCGTAACCGCACCACCGGATGGGAAGCGGTGCGGTCGGCGGTGGCCGGGTACTGGCCGGAGCGGGTGGAGCGCATCACCGGCGTGCCGCAGGCCAGCCTGGAGCGGGCCGCCCGCATGCTGGGCAGTGCCCGCACCGCCATGATCCTGACCGCCCGCGGCGCCGAGCAGCAGAGCCAGGGCGTGAACAACGTGCTGGCGTTCATCAACATCGCGCTGGCGCTGGGCCTGCAGGGCCGGCCCTACAGCGGCTACGGCTGCCTGACCGGCCAGGGCAACGGCCAGGGCGGCCGCGAGCACGGCCAGAAGGCGGATCAACTGCCCGGCTACCGCAGCATCAGCGACCCGGCGGCCCGCGCCTACGTGGCGGGCGTGTGGGGCATCGACGAGGCGGACCTGCCGGGGCCGGGCATCTCGGCCTATGAGTTGCTGGCGAAGTGCGGCGCCGAGGGCGGCGTGCGGGCGCTGTACGTGCTGGGCTCGAACGTGGTGGTGTCGGCGCCCGATACATTGGCGGTGGAGGAGCGGCTGAAGGCGCTGGACTTCCTAGTGGTGGCCGACCTGTTCCTGTCGGAGACGGCGGCGCTGGCCGACGTGGTGCTGCCCGGCGCGCAGTGGGCCGAGGAAGAGGGCACCATGACCAACCTGGAGGGCCGGGTGGTGCGGCGGCGCCAGGCGGTGTGTCCGCCGGAGGGCGTGGTGAGCGACGCCGAGGTGCTGTGCCGGCTGGCCGCACGGCTGGGCCGGGGGCAATTCTTCCCGTTGGCCGAACCGCATGCCATCTTCCAGGAGTTGCGGCGCGCTTCGGCCGGTGGCATCGCCGATTACAGTGGCATCAGTTACGACTCGGTGGACCTGCAGCAGGGCGTGTTCTGGCCGTGCACCGAATCCGGTTCGCCCGGCACGCCGCGGCTGTTTGCCGAGCGGTTCCCCACCGCCGACGGGCGCGCCCGCTTTGTGGCGGTGCAGCACCGCGCCAGCGCCGAGGAGCCCGACGACGAGTACCCGCTATTTCTGACCACCGGCCGGGTAATGGCGCACTACCAGTCGGGCACGCAGACCCGGCGGGGGGAGGACCTGATGGCCTTTGCCCCCGAGCCGGTGGCCGAGTTGCATCCGCTGACCGCCCGCCGCTGGGGCGTGGTGTCTGGTGGCCCGGTCAGCCTGATCACCCGTCGCGGCCGCATGACCTGCAAGGCCAAAGTGTCGGCGGGCATCCGGGAGGACACGGTGTTCGTGCCGTTCCACTGGGGCAACGAACTGGCCATCAACCGGCTCACCAACCCGGCGTTGGACCCGGTGAGCCGCATGCCGGAATTCAAAGTGTGCGCAGTGCGGGTGGAAGCCTGTGCGCCGAATGGAGGTCGCTCGTGACGAAAGAACGGCTGGTGGTGGTGGGCAACGGCATGGCCGGGGCGCGCCTGGTGGAGGAAGTGCTGGCGCGTGGTGGCCGCGACAAGTTCGACATCACGATGTTCGGCGATGAGCCGTACGGCAATTACAACCGCATCCTACTCTCCACGGTGCTGGCGGGCGACCACGATACCACTGACATCTTTCTGAACCCGCTGGACTGGTACGGGCAGAACGGTGTCACGCTGCACGCTGGGGTGAAGGCGGTGGCCATGGACCGCACCCTGAAGCAGGTGTTCGGCACCGGCAAGGTGCTGGAGCAATACGACAAGCTGGTGTTCGCCACCGGCAGCACGCCGTTTGTGCCGCCCATGGCCGGTCTGGAAGGCGCCGATGGCGCGTACAAGCCGGGCGTGTTCGTGTTCCGCACCATCGAGGACTGCGACCGCATGCGCGAGTACGCCGGGCACTGCCGCAGCGCGGCGGTCATCGGCGGTGGGCTGTTGGGGCTGGAGGCGGCGCGCGGCCTGAAGAACCTGGGCGTGGACGTGCACGTGGTGCACCTGCTGGGTTACCTGATGGACGCCCAGATGGACGCTGCCTCGGGCGGCATGCTGACCGAGACCATGCGGGGCATGGGCGTGACGGTGCACCTGGAAAAGAGCACCTCCGCCATCCTGGGCGACGAGGCGGTGTGCGGCCTACAGTTCAACGACGGCAGCGTGTTGGACTGCGACATGGTGGTGGTGGCGGCAGGCATCCGGCCTAACACCGCCCTGGCCAAGGCCGGCGGCCTGAACGTGGAGCGCGGCATCGTGGTGCACGACAACATGTCGTGCCGCAACGATGAGAACGTGTTCGCCATCGGCGAGTGCGCCCAGCACCGCGGTGTGGTCTACGGCCTGGTGGCGCCCGCCTGGGAGCAGGCCCGGGTGCTGGCCGATGTGCTGACCGGCGCCAACCCCCGGTCGCGCTACGAGGGCTCCAAACTCTCCACCAAGCTGAAGGTGATGGGGGTGGAACTGGCGGTGATGGGGGCGAAGGAGCCGCAGGACGGCGACGAGGTGGTGTCATACGTGGAGCCGCGGCGGGGTGTCTACAAAAAGCTGATCATTCGCGAGGGACGCCTGGCGGGCGCCATCCTGCTGGGCGACGGCGCCGCAGCCCCGCGGCTGCTGCAGGCTTTCGATCGCAACGAGGCGTTGCCGGACGTGCGGGCCGACCTGCTGTTCGGCGGGCTCACCTCCGCCTCGCCGGCGGCGGGCGTGGAGGAGATGCCGGACGACGCCCAAATCTGCAACTGCAACGGTGTCAGCAAGGGCAAGATCGTGGCGGCCATCGGTGGCGGGGCCCGCACGCTGCAGGCGGTATGCAGCGCCACCCGCGCCGGAACCGGCTGCGGCACCTGCAAGGTGCAGGTGAAGGCGCTGCTGGACGCGTGCGCCGGCCCGCTGGTGGCGGAGGACCCCTCGGCGACGTACTACGTGCCGGGCGTGCCGTACGCCAAGCCCGAACTCATCGCTGCCATCCGCAAGCACGGCCTGCGGAGTGTGTCAGCGGTGTTCGCCGAACTGGCGGCTGGCGCGGAAGACCCCGGCAGCAAGGCAGGACTGGCGTCGCTGCTCAAGACCATCTGGACCGACGAGTACGAGGACGAGCGCGACGCCCGCTTCGTGAACGACCGGGTGCACGCCAACATCCAGAAGGACGGCACCTTCAGCGTGGTACCGCGCATTTACGGCGGTATCACCACCCCTGCCGAGCTGAAGCGCATTGCCGAGACGGCCGAGCGGCACCAGGTGCGCATGGTTAAGTTTACCGGCGGGCAGCGTATCGACCTGCTGGGCATCCCTAAGGAGGAGCTGCCGATGGTGTGGCAGGAGTTGGGCATGCCCTCCGGCCACGCCTACACGAAGGCGTTCCGCACCTGCAAGACCTGCGTGGGCACCGAGTTCTGCCGCTACGGCGTGGGCGACTCGGTGAAGCTGGGTATCGCCATCGAAAAGCGGTTCCAGGGCATTGAGAGCCCGCACAAGATGAAGTTGGCCACCACGGGGTGCCCCCGCAACTGCTCGGAGGCCACCACCAAGGACCTGGGCGCCGTCGCCATTGAGGGCGGGCGGTGGGAGGTGTACGTGGGCGGCGCGGCCGGCAGCCGGGTGCGCAAAGGCGACGTGCTGGTGGTGGTGGACAGCCATGAGGACGTGCTGAAGTACATGGGCCGCTTCATGGAGTATTACCGACAGAACGCCAAGTATCTGGAGCGCACCTACGACTACGTGGACCGCACCGGCATCGACCGGCTGCGGCAGGTGCTGGTGGACGACAGCGAGGGTATCTGCGCCGAGTTGGACGCTGCCATCCAGCGGGCGGTCGACGCCTACCAGGATCCGTGGCAGGAGGCGGTGCAGCCCTACGAGGCCAACCAGTTCCAGCGCACCCTCGAGCCGGTGGCGGTGGGTGTGCCCGCCGCCGAGGCGCTGGCGTGACAACAGGAGGCAGACGCGTGATGGCAGTGGTAACGGATCGCCGGCACAACCTGGGCTCGCTGGAGCGCGTGCCGCTGGACGAGGGGCGGGAGTTCATGGTGGGCAAGGTAGCGGTGGCGGTGTTCCGCACCCGCGACGGTGGCGTGTATGCCATGCAGTCGCGCTGCACCCACAAGGCGGGCCCGCTGGCCGACGGTCTGGTGGGCAACGGTAAGGTGGTGTGCCCGCTGCACGCCTACGCCTTTAAGCTGACCACCGGCGAGCCGATCGCCAGCGACTGCAAAGCGCTGAAGACCTACCCGGTGGTGGTCGACGGCGACGGCGACATGTGGCTGTCGCTCGACACGGTGCAGCGCGCCGGCTGACCGCGAACCCTGGTCAAACCAAAGGGCCCCGCTTGTGAGCGGGGCCCTTTGGTTTGACCCCCGCGAAGCCGCACGCGCGCCAACATGTCGTCGTTGCGAGACCACCCATAGGCTAACGCCCGCCAACACCCATGAAAAGGGGCGACAGCCGCCACCGGCAGACCACACGGAATGCACCGTTGCCTGAGCTTGTCGAAGGCATCGGTGCCGGCCCGAACCTACGTACGGCCTATTTTCACGAGAGGCGTCCGACGCCGTAGCAATCGTGGCGACGTGAGCTCGCCGTGGGGCCATCGTCCCATGGATGGTCTCTGCTGAGCATGCGGATTCAGCAGGGCCGAAGGGACGAAACGCGCGACGGGGGGGCGCAACGGGTCGATGGGATTGTTGTGTTGTGTAGGGGCGATTCACGAATCGCCCAGCCGCGCTGCTCGTGGCGCCTGTGGTCGTCGAGCACGGGCCGAAAGGGCGATTCGTGAATCGCCCCTACAGGTCGGCCCTAGCGGCCGGTGCGTCCCAGGTTCACCGGTGGTGGCGAGCCTCGGTCATGGGTGGTCTCGTAGTAACGACCGGCCCGTCGCCACGCATCCGCCGTCCATCACCGCCGAGGCTCGGGGCTTCCCGCGGCAGGCTTTTCATGCTGAGGAGTCCGATGACGAAGCATCCCTCTCCGCGGCCAGTCGCCCTTTGTGCGCAGCCCCCGCCATGCCCATTCCCGCCCTCGTCGTAACGCCGTTGTAACCCGACCGTGCAGTTTGCGTAACGCCACCGCAATTGGACTGTAACGGCTGTCCCCTAGTCTGGAGCAAGCTGAGTTGCGGCCACCGCATGGTGGCGCAGCACGGCAGCGGAACCCCACTCCGCAAGCACGAGAGGAGAGCACCATGACTGCACAAACCACCACCAAGCCGGGCGGACACCTGCCCACGCTGATCGCCTCGTTCCTCCACTTCGACCTCAGCTTCATGCTGTGGGTGTTGGTGGGCGCGCTGGGCATCTTCATTGCCGATGACCTGAAGCTATCGCCGTCCGAGAAAGGGTGGCTGGTGGCGTTCCCAATACTCACCGGGTCGCTGCTGCGCATCCCAGTCGGCATTTTGAGCGACCGGTGGGGCGGCAAGCGCATCGGCACTGCGCTGCTGGCGGCGCTGTACCTGCCGCTGTTCCTTGGCTGGCAGTTCGGCGATAGCCTGGGCACCATGTCGGCCATCGGGCTGCTGCTGGGTTGCGCCGGCGCCTCGTTCGCCGTGGCGCTGCCGCTGGCCAGCCGCTGGTACCCGCCGGAGCGTCAGGGCCTGGTGATGGGCATTGCGGCCGCGGGCAACAGCGGCACGGTGATTGCGAACCTGTTCGCGCCCCGCATTGCGCAGGCGGTCGGCTGGCACAACGTGTTCGGGCTGGCCATGCTGCCGCTCACGCTGGTGCTGTTAGCATTCGTGCTGATGGCCAAAGACTACCCGCGGGCCGCCGCAGCGCCATCGCTGAAGGCGCATCTGGGAGTGCTGCGGCACCCTGACATGTGGTGGTTCTGCGCCTTCTACAGCGTGACCTTCGGCGGCTACGTCGGCCTGAGCAGCTTCCTGCCGATCTTCATGCGCGACCAGTATCACGTGTCGCCGGCCGATGCGGGCCTCATCACCGCGGCGGGCGCGTTCGTGGGCAGCGGGCTGCGGCCGCTGGGCGGCTACCTGGCCGACCGGTTCGGTGGCGTGCGGATGCTGTCGGTGTTGCTCATGGCGATTGGGGCCTGCTATGCGGTGTGGTCGCGTAATCCCGACATGGTGGTGATGGCGCCGATGCTGTTGGTGGGGATGGGCTCGCTGGGCATGGGCAATGGCGCCGTGTTCCAGTTGGTGCCGCAGCGGTTCCGCACCGACATCGGCCTGGCTACCGGCATGGTGGGGGCGGTGGGTGGCCTGGGCGGCTTCCTGCTGCCTATCGTGCTCGGCAGCGCGCGGGAGGCGTTCGGGTCGTTCGCGGCGGGCTTCTTGGCGCTCGCAGCGTTCGCACTGGTGGCACTGGTGCTGCTGCGGCTGCTGATCGCGCTCCACGATGGCTGGCGGTTGGTGTGGCAACCGGCCACCGAGGAGGCCGCTGCGTAGCGCCTGCACCGTCCGCTTTCACCTAAGGTAGACCGAGCGCCGGGGATTGCTCCCCGGCGCTCGGTCGTTCAATTTCGCACGTAACTGGCAGCGTACTCGTTATCACACCGCAACTATTGGGTTTGTGCCTGCACTTGACAGGGTGCTAGAGCACTCTAGTATGGAGTGCCAGAACCGGACTACGGTTGCTGGGCTTAATAGCTCAGGTGTTGGAGCGTTTCGGACAGAGGCGTTTCGTTGCACAGGAGGTACGAGTGAACCCGTTGTTGTTGTGGTCGTGTGCCCGCGGTACTGCGGTCTTAGGGGCTGCGCTTCTGCTTGCGGTGGGGTGCAGCGCACCTGCGGCCCCGCCCCCGGCCGGTGGTGCGCCCAGCGGCGGCGGCGCCCCCAGCAACGAACCAGCAAAGCCGAAGGTCGACCGGGTGGTGCTCGCCGTGGAGCAGCCGACCCGCGAGTCGTTGGAGATCCGCCACATGTCCACCCCCAACGGGTGGTATCTGACCCCTATGCACGAGAACCTGCTCGGCATCGACCCGGAGACCGGCAAGAAGATCCCACGGCTGGCGGAGAAATGGACCATTGAGCCCAGCGGCAAGGGCGTCCGCTTCAACCTGCGCAAGGGCGTGCGCTTCCACGGCGATTGGGGCGATTTCACGGCCAACGACCTGCCCTACCAGGTGGAGCAAGACGCCAAGGACGACTCGCTGGCCGGTACCACGCCATTCTGGCGCCAGGTGAGCGATGGCTTCGACATCGTCAACGAGTACGAGATCGTCTACAAGCTGAAGCAGTCCAACGGCAACTTCATGGACTACGTGTCCGACCAATTGGGCGGCCTCGAGGTCACCAGCAAGAAGGCGTTCGACAAGAGCGGCCCCGCTACGGAGGCTACCGGACCAATCCCCGGCACCGGCCCCTACCAGTTCATGGAGCGTAAGGAAGGCCAGTTCGCACGCTACAAGCGGGTGGCGTATAAACACTGGCGCATCACCCCCGACTTCCCAGAGTTCGAGTATCGCTTTGTGAAAGAGGCTTCCACGCGGTTGGCTGCACTGCTGGCCGGCGAGGTGCACTTGACAGCGCTGTCGGAAGACCTGCTGCAGCAGGCCACTAAGCAGGGCATGGCCACCGTGAAGGGCCGGGTGCCGGCGCTGCGCACCTTCATCAACTTCTACTGCTGTGCCGCCAACAACCCCAAGGAGTACTCGCTGGGCTACCTCGATCCGGAGAGCCCGCTCATGAACGTGAAGGTGCGCACGGCGCTCAGCAAGGCCATCAACCGCGACGAGCTGAACAAGGGCTTCTTCGCCGGCAAGGGCGCCACGCTCATCAATAACCCGCTCAACGCCCAGCGCATTGGTTGGAACCCCGATTGGGAGAAGCGCTTCCCCGACGAGTATGGCTTCGACGTGGCGAAGGCCAAGCAGTTGCTGGTGGACGCCGGCTTCGGGCCCAGCAACCCAGCCAAGATCACCATGATCCTGCAGATCACGCCGGGCCTTCAGGCGTCGCAAGACATTGCCGAGGCGGTGGCAAACTACTGGCGGAACATCGGCGTAAACGTCGCGCTGGAGCAGATTGACGCCGTGACCGCGGCCGCCCAAAACCGGGCTGGTAAACTGACCCGCCACACCTGGGTGCAGGCCACCAACTCCAACCAGTGGGTGGGCATCTACAACTTTGGCACGGGTTACGGCCGCCTCCCGGGCGTCGTCGGGGGCAGCGGGCCCGAGACGGAGGAGATTGACCGGCACCTCATCACCATCGCCAACACCCTCGACGAGAAGAAGATCGAGGAGGCCTGGCGGGCAGAGGGCGAAGCGCTGTTCAGCACGCACAAGTTCGTGCCGCTGTTCTGGCTGCCGGTGGAGGTTGCCGTCAACCCCAAGATCGTGAGCGACTGGGTGCTGCCCGGCTCCATCAGTGGCAGCTTCACCCATGCGGAGTACATCAAGGCCGCTAAGTAACGACGGCAACGGGCGGTGGCGCGGTTCAGGGCTATCGCATCTAAAAATGTCGCGAAAGGACGCCGGAGCGCTCTGGCGGGTAAGTGCAGAGAGGGTGCAACCCTCTTTGCCAGGGGGTTTGGGGGGTGTCCCCCCATTTTTCACTCACTCCAAAGGAGTACCTTGAACCCCCTTGAGGGGGTTTGGGGGTGAAACCGCGGGGACACGCCGGTTTTCAGGGTGCAACCGCGGGGACACGCCGGTTTTCAGGGTGCAACACACCAGCAAATAAGATGCGATTGCCCTGGGCGCTGTGCCGGAGCTTGTCAAAGCCTGTCCTGAGCCTCGTCGAAGGGGCATCGGCGGCCACCGCACACCGGCATCCACAAGCGGAGACGAGGCTGGTACGCTATCGGGCGTGCCGGCCTCGCTGCTTGTGCGAGGCCGGCGCCACCAAGCGGGCAGGAGTTCGACATGAGCGAAGCGCAGGGTAAGGGCCGGTTGGATGGCATGGTCGCCATCATCACGGGGGCTGGGTCGCAGGGGCCGGGCATCGGCAACGGGCGGGCGGCCGCCATTCTGATGGCGCGCGAGGGCGCCAGAGTGTGCGTGGCGGACAACGTGCTGGAGCGGGCCGAGCTGACCGCCAGCATGATCCGTGCTGAGGGGAACGAGGCCTTCGCCATGCAGGCCGACGTGACCAGCGACGCCGATTGCCGCAAGGTGGTGGAAGAGACGCTGCGCCGCTACGCCCGGCTGGACATCCTGGACAACAACGTGGGCATCGACCCCGGCATAGTGAGTGTCGTGGATGTGGACGAGGCCACCTGGGACCTCACGATGAACGTGAACGTAAAGAGCATGATGCTGATGTCGAAGCACGCCATACCGGCCATGGCCGCCACCGGCGGCGGCTCCATCATCACCATCTCGTCGCTGTCGGCACTGCGGCCGCGCGGCCTCACGCCCTACACCACCTCGAAGGGCGCGGTCATCGCACTCACCCAGGCCATGGCGGTCGACCATGCGCCGCAGGGCATCCGGGTGAACTGCATCGCACCCGGCCCGGTGTTCACCCCCATGGTGCAGGCCCAGGGCATGACGCCCGAACGGCGGGCGCTGCGGGCCAAAGCGTCGCCGCTGGGTATCGAAGGCACGGCGTGGGATATCGGCTGGGCGGCGGTGTACCTGGCCAGCCCGCAGGCCCGCTGGGTCACCGGCATTGTGCTGCCGGTGGATGGCGGGCTGAGCCTGCTGGGCCCGGCGCGCTGACGGTAGGCCGGCCGGTACCCCGGCGGTTTTTTGGGTGTTCCTCCCGATCCCGCATCGCCTGGGCATACTCTCGGACACTGAGACTGAGAAGCGAAGGGTTGAACGCGCCGATGGGCCGGTGCTATACTGAGCCCAAGATACGGGATGGGAAGGAAGTGGGTGCCCCCCACTTTTTTCATTCCCAGAACATTGGCTTTTTTGGATGGTAATCGAGGGAGTTAGGGCCATGAAGAACGAATTCATCCAGGCCATCACCCAGCTCGCGGCCGAGAAAAACCTCCCCAAGGAGGTGGTGCTCGACGCGGTGGAGGCTGCCCTCGCCTCGGCGTTTAAGAAAGAGCTGGCGCACATTGGCAGTAACATCGCGGTGAAGGTGAGCCCGACCACCGGCGATGTCAGCGTCTACGCGGTCAAGCAGGTGGTGGAAACGGTCGAGGACTCGAAGGCGGAGATGACGCTGGACGAAGCCCGGGAGATAAACCCCAAGGCCGTCATCGGCGACACCATCTCCATCGAGACCACGCCGCAAAATGCGGGGCGCATCGCTGCCCAGACCGCCAAGCAGGTGGTGATGCAGCGGCTACGCGAGGCCGAGCGAGAGATCGTGTTCGCTGAGTTCGCCGGCCGAGAAGGCGATATCGTAAGCGGCATCATCACCCGGGTGGAGCCCAAGCAGATCGTGATCGATCTGGGCAAGACCGAGGCGGTGCTGCCCGCCACCGAGCAGGTGCGCGCCGAGCATTACCGCATCGGCCAGCGCATCAAGGCCTACGTGCTCGAGGTGTTCCGCGCCAGCCGTGGCCCGCAGGTGATGGTGAGCCGCACCCATCGCCACCTAGTGCGCCGCCTATTCGAGCTTGAGGTGCCGGAGATCTTCAACGGCACGGTCGAGATCAAGGGCATCGCCCGCGAGCCCGGCGCCCGCAGTAAGGTGGCGGTGGCCGCCCGGCAGGAGGGCGTGGACGCTGTGGGGTCGTGCATCGGACTGCGGGGCATCCGCATCCAGAACATCATGAACGAGCTGAGCGGCGAGAAGATCGATGTCATCGAGTGGCATCCCGAGACCGGACAGTTCGTGGCAAACGCCCTGAGCCCGGCGCCGGTGAACTCCGTATCCATCGACGAAGAAGCGAAGACCGCCACGGTGGTGGTGCCCGACCGGCAGCTCTCGCTGGCCATCGGCCGGGAGGGCCAGAACGCCCGGCTCGCAGCCAAGCTCACCGGCTGGCGCATCGACATCAAGAGTGCGACGGTGGCCGAGGCCGAGCGCGTGGCCCGCGCTGCCGAACTGGGCATCGTTGAAGAGGCGCCCGTGGCGCACGCTCCGGCAGCCACCATAGTGGAGGCGCCGCCTGCACCCGTTGCCCGGCCGGTAGCGCCCGAGCCGATGCCGATGGTGGCGCGCGAGCCCGCACCCGCGGTTGCCGCTGCCCCGGTGGAACGCCCGCTCTCGCCTGAAGAACTGGCGCTGCTGGAACTGGACGAGGAGGAGGAAGAGCAGGCCGTGGCCCAAGCCCCCGTGGTGGAGGCCCCGGTGGCGCCAACGCCCGCCCCCGCCCCCGCCCCCGCTCCTACCGCCGGCCGGCCGGCCGCACTTCCCCCAGTGGGCGCCATTCGCTTCGCCGAGGACATCTTCGGCGAGCGTGGCGGCAAGGGTGGGAAGAAGGGCAGAGGCCGGGGCCGAGAGGAAGAGCCCGAGATCGTTCCCGTCAGCGCACCCAAGGCGGCGGTAGCCAAGAAGGGCAAGCGCAGCCGCCCGGTCGTCTTTACTGCCACCGAAGACGACGAAACGGAGGACTTCTCGGACCTCGTCCCGGCGCCGCGGCGTTAGTCATGGCGGCTTTCCGGGCGAACTATGGGTATGACCACCACAGAACCGAAACCGCAACCACTCCGGCCCAGGCATGTGCCGCAACGCACGTGCGTGGGCTGCCGCTCCACGCTCTCGAAGCGGGAGTTGGTGCGGCTGGTGCGCACCCCCGCCGGCGCCGTGGAGGGCGACTCCACCGGTAAGAAGCCGGGCCGCGGCGCTTACCTGCACCGCGACCCCGCGTGCTGGGGCCCGGGGGTCCGCAAGGGGAAGCTGGGGCGCGCACTCAACAT
>Ga0082335_1001607_pt1 | contig 46519 bp, 42 predicted proteins | sample Subgrocontami58m_FD_72375 | JGI IMG/M metagenome (GOLD analysis project Ga0082335, IMG submission 72375) | Subsurface groundwater microbial communities from S. Glens Falls, New York, USA - GMW37 contaminated, 5.8 m (SPADES assembly) (version 2) ...
TGGCTCGAAGCCATGGCTCGTCTCTATTATCTCTTCCGTGTAAAACCGTACGCGGGTCGGTTGACACGGACGCTGCGACTTGCCGAAAAAGTGTATTTGTATGATTTCACGGAGATCGAGAACGCCGGTGCGCGCTTTGAAAACCTCACAGCTCTTCATCTGCGTAAACTCGTTGACGCGTGGACGGATCGCGGGTATGGTGAGTTCGATCTCCACTACGTGCGTGATCGGGAGAAACGCGAGGTGGACTTCCTGATCACCGAGCGGCGTAAGCCATACGCACTCATCGAAGCTAAACTCTCAGCGAGCGATATTGATCCGAGTCTGCGGTACTTCAGCCAGCGACTTCACCCCCGCTATACGGTGCAAGTCGTAAGGAACGCAGAGCACTTCAAGAGAACGCTGACTATATTGACCCCAATTACCAGTGAGCAGTTTTTATCGTTAAATTCTTAACCAATGTTCACATCAGGAAGGGTCACACCAATGGAAGAAACACCAAAGAGGTGGAGTGCACGAAAGAAGGCGGAGATCGTCATGCGGTTGTTACGCGGTGAAGCGATTGATGCGCTGAGTCGAGAATGCGTGGTAACAGTTGCGACGTTAAGTCAGTGGCGAGATGAATTCATCGAAGCGGGGATTGCGGGATTGAAAGGCACAAGCATGGAGGATGTCCGGGTTGCTGCATTGGAGAAGAAGATAGGACAACAAGCAATGGAGATCGAGTTGTATAAAAAAAAGAGGCAGTGGACCCAGAGCATCCGCGGGAGTATGTCGAAGCCATGAAGCAGGAATTCTCCGAGGCAACACAGAGGCAGTATCCGATGCGGCTGCTCTTACGCGTCGCCGGCTATTCCTCCGCAGCGTGGTATGGGAAGCGGCACACGCCACGCTCTGGACAACGACGGGGGCCCAAGCCCACCGTGCAGAATGAGCAGCTTCTGGCGTTGATGACCGGTGTGATAGCGTCATGTCCGTTTCATTCGGAGGGCTACCAGAAGGTGCACGCACGGTTACGCAGACAAGGCGTCTGCGTGGGAAAACAGCGTGTCTTAGCGTTGATGCGAGCAAATAACTTGTTGTCCCCGGTGAGGCCGAAGAGGAATGGTTCGTCCCGCCCACACGATGGCACCATCATCACCGCGTTACCCAATCAGCTCTGGGGCACCGATGGCAAGAAGTTTTTTGTTGAGGGAGAAGGATGGCGTTGGTTCTTTGGTGTGATCGATCATTGCAACGATGAACTTCTTGCGTGGCATGCGGCGAAGAAAGGAAATCGTTTTGCTGCCTTGGAGCCGGTGCGTGAGGCAGTCAAGCGCGCTTACGGAGCGGTCGGGAAAGGAATCGTGAGCAACACCGGACTCTTCCTGCGGAGCGACCACGGCAGCCAGTACGACTCGAAGGACTTTCAAAACGAATTGAAGTTCTTGGGTCTTCAGCACTCGCCAGCCTTTGTTCGGAGTCCACAGTGCAATGGCATCATCGAACGCTTTCACCGAACATTACAGGAACAAGTATTCGATGTCTATCAGTTCACAAACTTGGAGGAAGCGAAAAAGGTGATTGGCGAATTCATTGAACAGTACAATCACGATTGGATTATTCAACGACTCGGCTATCGCTCACCAATCGAATACAGAAATCAACATCAACAAGTTTTCTTAAAAAGTGCTTGACTAATTGGGGTTAATACAGAATTTGCCGCGCTGGACCTTGCCGTGCCAGAAAGAAACAAGTATGCCTACATATTGGAAGGCCTCGATAATGATTGGGTTGAGGCAGGTACGAAACCTGAAGCGCGTTACACGAAAGTTCCGCCGGGAGAGTATGTGTTTCGCGCAAAAGGTACCAACAACGATGGCATCTGGAACGAGAAAGGAACGTTCATCAAAATCACAATCACGCCGCTGTGGTGGAAGACAACGTGGGCGTACATTAGCTACTTCCTCATAGCAGGCTTCGTCTTCTACAGCGCTCGTCGCTACGACATGAACAGAGTCCGCATGAAACACGCGTTAGAGCTTGAGCAAGTGGAATCAGAGAAGCTGCGAGAAGTAGATGAGATGAAGAGCCGCTTCTTCGCCAACATTTCGCACGAGTTCGCACGCCGCTGACGCTCATGGAGGGTCCGACGAAGCAATTGCTTGAAGGCGAATACACAGGTGATCCGAAGAGTCTCTACAAAATCATCGTCCGCAACTCACACCGATTGCTCAAGCTGGTGAATCAACGGCTCGATCTCTCGAAGCTTGATGCAGGGAAGATGAGCCTTTGCCTGAAAGAATTTGACATTGTCGAGTTGATACGAGAAGTCGCTTCGTCGTTCGATTCGCTTGCACAGAGAAAAGGTGTTCAACTTTCCATCGTTGCTGATCAGCAAGCAATCGTCGGACAGTTTGATCAGGAGAAGATCGAACAGATTATCATCAACTTGCTTTCCAACGCGCTGAAGTTTTACTGAGGAAGGCGGCGCGGTGACCGTGTCAACAGGTTTTCGTAGGGACGTTCAATTGAACGTCCCTACAAGGGGTGATTGTGCGGAGATTGCAATCCGCGACACCGGCGTCGGCATCCCTGCCGACCAGTTGGACAGAATCTTCGACCGATTCTATCAGGTAGACGCATCGCAGACGCGTGAACAAGAAGGCACAGGCATTGGCCTTGCTCTGACCAAAGAACTTGTTCGCGTCCATCACGGCACGATTGAAGTGAAAAGCGAAGTTGGCAAAGGCTCTGAGTTCATCGTCACCTTGCCGCTCGGCAAGCAAGTCGAAGCCCCATCGCCGACCTCCCAACTCCGAACACCAACCGCCCAGCGCCCGACAGCTGCGACGGTTGTCGAAGAGAACGAACCTTCGGAAATCTCTGCCGCGATGAAGCAAGGCGCAATCATCCTTATTATAGAAGACAATGCCGATATGCGAGCATACATCCGTAGCTATCTTGCGGCAACGTACATCGTGCATGAGGCGAAGGACGGCATCGATGGGATCGAGAAAGCAAAAGAGGTCATTCCCGACCTTATCATCTGCGATGTGATGATGCCAAGAATGGACGGTTTTGAAGTTGCAAAAATCTTGAAAGCAGAAGAAAAGACAAGTCACATCCCGATTGTCATGCTTACCGCAAAGGCAGGACAGGAAAGCAAGCTCGAGGGACTTGAGAAGGGAGCTGACGATTACATCACCAAGCCTTTTGACGCGAAAGAACTCCTTATCCGTTCACGAAATCTGATCGAGGGGAGACGGAAACTGCGTGAACGCTTCAGTGCCGCGCGCGTATTGAAGCCGGGGGAGATTGAAGTGCAATCGCTTGATGATGCATTCCTCCAGAAAGTGAAGACTGCAGTTGAAGCGCGCATGAGCGACGAGGAGTTCAGCGTGGAAGACCTTGCCAAAGAAGTCAGCATGAGCCGCTCGCAGCTTCACCGCAAACTCACTGCCGTCACCAACCAATCTCCCTCCGACTTCATTCGCTACATGCGCTTGCACCGCGCAAAAGAACTGCTCGAGAAGAATGCTGGATCGGTTTCGGAGATTGCGTTTATGGTCGGCTTCAACACCGTCGCATACTTCTCTAAATGTTTCCATGATCAGTTTGGCGTCGTTCCGAGCGAGGCGAGAAGTAAAAAGTAGGATGCCAGAAGCCAGAATTCAGAGGTCAGAGGTCAGAGGTCAGAAGTCAGACGTCAGAACTCCGAACTCTTTCCACTACTCCATCACTCCAACACTCCATCGATCCGTCACTCCTCCGTAAGGAGTCCTTCGGACACTACTCCACCACTCCTACTTCTCAACTCTACAAACTCTATCAACTCTATCAACTCTATCAACCCTACAAACCCGATCAACTCCACCCACGCGACATACGTTATACACTTTGCAACATCAGTTATAGTCCTGCAAGCCCTTTCGGAAAATCCTCAAATTCAATTCGTTTTCCATTCTTTTTCGCTCTCACAGACGTTCGCAGAAACGATTTATCGCGCTCCCTCACGGTGATGCGACGTAGGTTACAATCCCCGCGACTGCACTGATATGTAGCCGCCCCTCCGATTGTGTTAATTGTTCCCGCATGTTGACACGAACCAGTCATCCAAAAAATTCTCGTCAAGAAAGCAATAGGAGGCTCATCATGAAACGCACGATAGTTGTCCTCGCAATGTTTGTCGCAGCAGTGTTTGCAACCACTGAGAAACAGAGCGACGCTCTCGATATGTCGGCGGCAACCCCAGGCAGCATAGAACTCAATCAACAAGTTCGATTTGATGATGCGAGCCTGTTACAGAGAAACGGGATGCAATTCATAACCAGAATAAATCCGATACAACAGTTTCTGGAACGTATAGACGAGATTCTTCAAGCAGCAACTTCTCTTTTGAACCAGAAAGCGAATTAACAATCCACGGTACAATTCACAATCAACACAAGGAGGTAGTTATGAAACACGCAATGTTTGTACTCGTCGCTGCATGTGCAGCAATGTTGTTTGGGTGCCGGGAGGGCAACCCTGTTGGCTCGCCCGCTCAACGAGTCGAGTCTTCGACCGAACCAGCATCGAGCAACCGGCTTTCGAAGGCAAAGCCAGCCAGTGATGATGTCATAGAATTCCGAAGTACTGTTACACACAATTCGGGAGAGTCGTTTGCAGTTGAGGGCAGAGTGAAGTACACATTAACGCAACGCCCGATATTGCGTGAAGACATATTTGATCTCACGCTCGATACCCAAGCGAAGATCAATCAAGTCGGCAAGAACGGGAATTCGTGGAGAGTCGGCGGCAGAACGATGCAGGCGGTGAATCTCACCGGACGGACTTCGGCACAAGTGGATGAGTGGTATTTCATTCAAGGAGGTCCAAGTTCCATGTATCTGCATCTTCAGTTTTCTGTGACGGCAACGAATGTTTCTCTCGTAGGTGTGACGATTGAGTGAGGCGCGTTGTTGAGCGGGACTCTGTCCCGCATCCGGATGGTGCGACCTCAGCAATACTCTTTGCGGCGCAAATGATATGCAATGAAGACTCATTTGCATTATTTTTTGCGCCACGACTAACTCATTTGGTTTAGGATGAACCGAGTAACTCATGCAGAGTGATACATTCAACGTACCGGTTCACGACTTCCGGTTGACAAATCGGGAGGAAGAGATTGCAGAACTGCTCGCAACGGGGTTAACAGCAAAAGCAATTGCAGCGCGGCTGAAAATTTCATCCGAAACAGTTCGCTCGCATACACGGAATATTTTTCTGAAGCTGCGTGTGAAGAACAAGGTGGAGTTGGCGGGGAAGATGTTTCGAGCGCAGCAACAGAAATAACAGCAGCTCTACTATCCCAGAAGCGCTTCGGAGTTCGAGATTCCTTGTTCATTATTCGACATCCAAAGAAACCTTGAATATCGAACACCGAATATCGAATGATGAAGGGCCTCTTCGTTAGCCCATTAAAAACATAAAGGACATTAACTCACTCATCCCCCAACATTTCTTCAGGAGGTTTTATGCAAAAGTATTTTCGAATCATGCTGACGCTGATCAGTGTTTTTTGCACAACAACAGCGTTGGCGCAGTGGCAGCCGGCAACAGCGAATTACGGTCCGGCGAACCACTACATCAGGTCCATTGCGTTGACGTACGACAACGCCATTTGGGCGGTTGGTGACACATTCAATATCAACGCATTCAGTCATCGCGTTCTTCGGAAGACCTCAGCCAGCTCAAGATGGAATGTGATTACACTGCCTGGTCTAAGCAACCAATTTCTTTTCGACATCACCGCTGTTGACTCGAATACGGCATGGGTCTGCTCCAATGGATTCAACGGAACAGGCGTCATTCTGAAGACGACCAACGGAGGAGCAACGTGGGTTGACCAAAGCACAGGCACATCCCACGTCTATATTTATTTCTTTGATGCGCAGAACGGTGTCACATTCAACGCCGGCAGAGTGTATACAACAAGCAACGGCGGAACAACGTGGACTCTCAACAGCGCCGTGCCTCGCTACGAAACGAATGAGTTCGATATTCTCTATTCAGCAAGTAACCACAGGGCGCAGGTCGGCAACACAATGTGGATCGGCACATCGAAAGGGAGAATCTACAAGACAACTGATCGCGGATTGACATGGACAATTCTACCGGCATTGCGCGGACGCAACTTCTGCAGCACGGGGATGACATTCCAAGATGCCCTCAATGGCTTAGCTGTTTCTTGCATTGATAGCAACAGCAACTTTACAAGCAACAACCAGCTTGCACGAACAACGGATGGCGGTATTACATGGACTTCGTTGACTCCACCGGCGAATCATAGTTCAATTGGCATTACATTCGTCCCGCAAACGCCCGGCACGTATGTGATCATTTCACACGTGTCGACGTACGGATTTGGTAGTTCCTATACAACAAACAATGGCAACACTTGGACGTTGATAGATGCAAGCACACGATATTTTAGCATTGCATTCAGCAATCCTACAGCCGGCTTTGCTGGAGGATTAACCACATCTACATTCGGCGGGATGTATGAGTGGACGGGGAATTTGCTTGTGCCGCCAACACAAGCGCAATGGCTTGAACAAACGTCCGGCTTTCCTGACTCAGGCAAAACAATCTTCTCCTTGAATGCCGTCAATCAAAACGTTGTCTGGGCGCTTGGTGGAGATCCCGGGTTTAGTCCATATCACCGTTTCACAAGAACAACAAACGGGGGTACCTCATGGGTCTCCGGCTTTGTCACTGGCGCGACCGGTTTGGTCGGGAGCTGCATCTCGCCGCATGACGCGAATACTGCGTGGGCAGCAATGGGCGACCCGAGTTTCGCGACGAGCGGCGGCATTTACAAAACAACTGATGCCGGAGCGACTTGGGCGCGCCAAACAACGGCATATCCTTCTGCAGGTGGCTTTGTGGATATTGTGCATATCTTCGATCTGAACAGCGGTGTTGCAATCGGCGATCCGAACGGTGGCTACTACGAAATCTATACGACGGCCAACGGAGGCGCAAATTGGAATCGCGTTCCATCAGCAAACATTCCAGCACCTCTGAATGGCGAGTTCGGATTGATTCCCGGCCCGGTATTCTTTGCGCTCAACAATACGGTGTGGTTTGGTACGAGTCAGGGGAGAATCTATCGCAGCACGAATCGTGGCACGAATTGGACTGTTGCATCGCTGGGTCTCGACACAACCTACTTTGTGTATTCTGTTGCATTTCGAGACAACAATAATGGGTTAGCAACCGCTATTAGCAACACGGGTGGCAACAAATTGCTTCGAACAATTGATGGCGGTACGAATTGGTCTTTGCTTTTTTCTCCACCCCGCCCCGTTGCGAATTGGGTCACGTCTGTGCCCGGCACGCAGCTGTACGTTCTCACTTCCGATTTTGTATTTCGAAGTGTTCGCCAAGGCTCTGCCTATTCATCGAATGATGGAGCAAGCTGGACATTGATTGACACACTGGAACATGGAACAACAACGTTCATAGCGCCCAATATCGGATGGTCGGGCAAGCGAACAGGCGCGGCCGGACAAGGCGGCATGTGGAAGTACAATGGCAATGCCCTGGTAACATCAGTCTCTATCTCAGAACAAACGGCAAAGCAGTTGCGACTCGAACAGAATTATCCCAACCCCTTCAACCCAACAACAGAAATAAGATTTTCAGTGGGAGAAAGCGGACGCGCAACGCTCGAAGTCTTCAACATCCTCGGCCAAAAAGTTGCAACGTTGTTTGATGATGTCGCGGAGGCGGGGCAGTATTACAAAATCAAATTCAGTGCAGGCAACTTCGCGAGCGGCGTCTATCTTTACAAATTGCAGAGCGGCGCGAGGGGCGAGGTGAAGAAGTTAGTTGTTTTGAAATAACTCCGTAGGGACACCCCGACGTTGTCGGGGCCGTGTCCTCTCGCGGAATCGTACAATCCAAAAGGTTAAGCGATGCAACAAGAATTATCATGAGAATAAGGAGAGGACACGCTGAGGCGTGTCCCTACAATCCAAAAACATAAAGGAACAACCATGAAACCCAAAACACTTTTGCAATTACTGACGCTCCTTGCCTTGCTCGTCTCAACCCTCGCGGCGCAAGAAATTCCCATCACCACCTCGTCCGACGAGGCGCGGGCGCTGTACATTCGAGCGAGAGAACTTAGTGAACGCTTTCACCCCGTCGAGCCAAAACAATTACTTGAGCAAGCGCTTGCAAAGGACTCAACGTTCGCGCTGGCGATGCATGACCTAGCATTTTTTCAAACTACCAACAAGGGCATTCGGTCATATATCACCAAAGCTCTCACGCTCAGCGAGAAAGCGTCGCAAGGCGAGCAACTTGGGATTCAAATCGCCCAAGCAAATCTGAACGGCGACCAGACAAAGAGAAAGGAATTGACGGAGCAACTGCTCAAGCTTTATCCCAATGATAAGCGCGCGCAACAGGCAATGGGAACCTTCTATTATTTCACGCTCAATCAACCAGAGGCCGGCATCCCATTTCTCAAGAAAGCAATCGACCTTGATCCGGCATTTCATTCGGCGTACAACAATTTGGGTTACGCGTATGCGAGTCTGGGCAACTATGACGAGGCAGAGAAGGCGTTGAAGAAATACACCGAGCTTCTTCCGAACGAATCGAACCCGCATGATTCGTATGCAGAAATTTTGATGAAGCAAGGGAAGTTTGAAGAGTCCATCGTGGAGTACAAAAAATCACTTGTGATCGATCCAAAGTTCTCGCTCTCTCAGGTTGGACTCGGAACGAACTATGTCTTTATCGGGAAGGCAGATGACGGTAGAAAGCAGTTCGACAAGATGTACAAACAAGCGTCTGATGACAATGATCGGGCACAGGCACTTATTGCAATGACAAAGTCATATCTCATTGAGGGAAGGTTCGATAAAGCGATGGAGGAGCAACGAAAGAATTACGCTCTTTCACAAAAACAAAACGACCCCTTCGGGATGAGCGGCGACTTGCTCCTGAGTGCCTGGATTCTTTCCGAAGATGGAAAAGCAAAAGAAGCATCAATGGAAGTGCACAAGGCCGCGGAAATACTGAAGTCTGTCCCTCGCGGTCAAGCTGAGGCGATGGCACTCGGACTCCTCCGCACAGACACACGCGTTGAAACGAAATCAGGTGATATTAGCAAAACGAAATCAAAACTGGAGGAGTACAAGAAGAAAGCTGAGTCTTTGGGAAACGCGATGAACATGAAACTTGCCCACTTGTTCGCAAGCATCATTGCGTCAAGAGAAAAACGGTACGACGAAGCGCTCAGCGAGCTGCAAGATGCGGATCAACTGTATGCATATACGCTGTTTATTACCGCGCAAGTCCATGCCGCAAAGGGGGACAAGGAGAAGGCAAAAGACTTCTTCAACAAGGCTGCGAACTTCAATGACATGTCGTGGGAGTACGCGTTTGTGCGGAAGAAGGCGAAGGAAGCATTGGCAAAACTGAAATGACGAAGAATCTGCCTCTCAAGGTCCGAAGCGGGAGCGATTCCAAAAACTTGCGAGACTTGGGACTTCTCTCGGGTGGATTAGGGTGGAATCGCTCCTCCGCTTCTTCTCAAAAACAGATGGACTGGACTCACGGAGTCCATCTACCGTCTCCCCGCTATTGACTCTCGCCATCCTCTTTCCTAACTTCTTTCAGAGTTCTTGCCTTGCCCGTTGTTTTCAATGCTTCAGAGTACAGCCATGTTTCTGCACACGAGATCTTTCCGGGGGATTGTTTGGTCGGAATTCGTGTGGCTATTCCTTTCGCCCCCTCTCATTGCGCAGCAAACCGCAAAACCCTTCGATGAACAATTCCCTGCGCTGCATCGTGAGATCAAGTTTCAGCATCTTACACCCAAGGATGGCCTCTCCCATGATAACGTAACCGCAATTCTTCAAGACCGTCGCGGCTTCATGTGGTTCGGTACTGAAGACGGACTGAACCGCTACGACGGTTATTCGTTCAAAGTGTACAAGCATAACCCTCGAGATTCTACAACTATACCACATAATAACGTTGCTGATTTGTATGAAGATACACGAGGAAGACTCTGGGTTGCAACTTATGGCGGTCTCGTTATCTATGATCCTGTCCGTGATGCATTCGTGCAGGATTCCCATATTCTCAAAAGCCCCGCTGGTTCCACCAGTCCGGTTGTAGCAAAAACTCTGGAGGACCCAAAGAGAAACCTTTGGATGAGCACAGGTAATGGCCTCTATCGGTACAATGAAAAAACCGACTCCATATTTAAATACATCCATGACCCGAACGATTCCGCAAGTTTGAGTTCAAACTTTATTTCTTCGCTTTTGGTTGATAAGGCTGGAAAGCTCTGGATTGGAACGAGCAATAGACTTAACAGATACAACGAATCGACGAATAGCTTTACAAGATTTCTTACAGATTCTAATGTGACGAGGCATTCTGAAATCTCTTGTGTGTTCGAGGACAGTCACCAAAATCTCTGGGTCTCAAAAATTGAAAACGGATTCTGGAGATTTGATTCATCAAGAACAGATCCGATTTTCTATCCGGCAGAGGCGCACTCGCGGTATGGCTTGCCCTATGCTTACATCCTCTCTATCAATGAAGATCGGAGCGGGAGAGTTTGGTTGGGTACTCAAGGCGGTGGTCTTGTCATCTTTGACTCGAAAACCAAGACATGCACTATTCATCGTCATGATGCATCCAAGCCATACTCTCTATTCAGTGATAGAGTCAGGCCAATCTACCGGGACAGAACCGGAGCCATGTGGGTTGCGACATATCATGGAGGAATTAATCAGCACGATCCAAACAGAGAAACATTTCTCAGCATTCAAAACATACCAAATAACGAAAATAGCTTGAGCAGCAATGTTGTCTCGTCAGTTCTTGAAGATAGATTCGGTGAAATATGGGTTGGCACAAACGGGGGAGGGCTGAATCGGTTCAACCGTAACACAAATACCTGGAGGCACTATCTTTACAACTCGATGGACCCGCATTCGATTTCAAGCGATAATGTGTTTGCATTGTGCGAAGACCGCGAAGGGAATATTTGGGTTGGAAATTTTGAACCCTCTGCGAAGTCGGGCTTAGACCGTTTCGCTCGCACAACAAACCGTTTCGTTCATTATCCCGTGAGGTTTGTAAAATCCATTTTTGAAGATCGTGATGGTGAGTTGTGGGTTGGGCGCCTGCACGAATACAAGGAACGCGGAGAAGACATCATCCGCTTGGACCAGAAAAGAAATGTCGTTGCCCGTTATACAATCCATGGCAACGGCGTTTGGACATTTTACCAGGACCGTGCGGGCGACATCTGGTGCGGCGGTATGTACTGTTGCTTGAACAGGTTTGACAAAAAAACAAATAGCTTTCTCGATGTAGAGGCAACTCCGTCTGACTCCAATAGATTGGGTAGCGGCGCTGTTCGGACCATCTATGAAGACAAGGATGGGTTCATCTGGTTCGGAACGTGGGGGGGCGGGTTGAACCGTTACGACCCGCGCAAGGATACGTTCAAACGGTTTGATGACCTTGACGGATTGCCGAGTGATTGGGTGAAAGGAATGCTTCCCGATGAGCACGGAAATCTCTGGATCTCGACGGAGAAAGGCTTAACGCGTTTTGACCTGCACAAGAAAACATTCAAAAACTTCACAACCGATGATGGGCTTCTGAGCATGTTTTTCAACACTTCTTGCTTCAAGGGCAAAAGCGGCTGGATGTACTTTGGCAGCGATAGCGGCTTGATCGTTTTCCATCCTGATAGCGTACGGGATAACCCGAACGTTCCTCTGATCTGGATTTCCAGCTTCAAAGTATTTGAGAAGGACTTCTCTCTCCCGCAGTCAATAACATCTACAGAGAAGATTGAACTCTCATACGATGAGAACTTTTTCTCGTTTGAATCTGTAGCGCTTGATTACGTTTTTCCTGAGAAGAACCAATACGCGCACAAGCTCGAAGGAATAGATGAGGATTGGGTGCATGATGGAACAAGGCGGTATGCAAGTTACACATCCGTTCCGCCTGGCGAGTACGTGTTGCGCATTAAAGGGTCGAACAGCGACGGCGTCTGGAACGAGAAAGGCACCTCCATCAAAATCATCATCGCACCGCCGTGGTGGAGAACAACGTGGGCATATCTTGGCTATGCACTCATCGCAGGCTTTGTCTTCTATAGCGCTCGACGCTACGATCTTAATCGAGTACGCATAAAGCACGAGTTGGAGCTTGAGCATGTGGCATCAGAGAAGCTGCGAGAAGTGGATCAGATGAAGAGCCGCTTCTTCGCCAATATCTCGCACGAGTTCCGTACACCGCTCACACTGATACTCGGACCAATACAGAAATGGCGGCGCTCCCTCAATCCTGAGGAGCGGAGCGACGAAGGATCCGGAAGCCAAATGACGGATGAGATCCTTCGCCTTCGCTCCGCTACGGCTCAGGATGTAGAAATGATGGAGCGCAACGCTCAACGCCTCCTCCGACTCATCAACCAGCTTCTCGATCTCTCAAAGTTAGAAGCCGGTGGCATGAAGCTGCAAGCTTCGCCGGGCAACATCGTTCCGTTCGTGAAAGGCATCGCACAATCATTCGAATCATCCGCAGGACGGCGAGGCATCGCGCTCAACATCGAAGCGGAGAACGAGAACATCGAAGCGTATTTCGAATGAGACAAGCTGGAAAAAATTCTTGTCAACCTGCTGTCGAATGCGTTCAAGTTTACAGGGGAAGGCGGCGCGGTGACGGTATCAATGCGCCTCCGTAGGGACGTTCAATTGAACGTCCCTACAAAGGGTGATTGGATTGAGATTACGATCCACGACACCGGCATCGGCATCCCGCAAGACCAACTCGACAACGTCTTCAACCGCTTCTATCAAGTGGATGCGTCGCAGACGCGTGAGCAGGAAGGGAGCGGCATCGGTCTCGCGTTGACGAAAGAACTGGTGGAGTTGCATCATGGAACAATCGAAGTCCGCAGCGAACTTGGAAAAGGTTCGGAATTTTTCGTGCGACTCCCGCGTGGCAGAAGCCATTTGAAAGACGATGAAATCATCGAGCCACAAAGACCAACAACCGAGTCATTGCGAGTCCCGATGCTTCTTAATCGGGACGAAGCAATCCCAACACCGAACGAGCAGATTGCTTCGTCGTTGGAAAGCACTCCTCGCAATGACGAAGCCGAGAAGCATTCCTCTCCCCTCGTTCTCATCGTTGAAGACAACGCAGACGTGCGCGCATACATTCGCTCCTATCTCGAACCGCAGTATCGAATGCTCGAAGCTGTTGACGGTGCCGATGGTGTTGAGCAAGCGAAGCAAGCCATTCCCGATCTCAACATCTGCGATGTGATGATGCCGAAGATGGATGGCTACGAAGTCTGCAAGCAGTTGAAGTTGGACGAGAAGACAAGTCACGTTCCGATTATTCTCCTCACAGCAAAGGCGGGGCAGGAGAACAAGATCGAAGGTCTTGAAATCGGCGCGGACGATTATCTTACGAAGCCGTTTGATGCGCAAGAACTTCTCGCGAGAATGAAAAACCTGATCGAAGTAAAAAGAAAACTCAGAGAGAAGTTTGAGAAAGGGAAAGTGCTGAAGCCTGGCGAGATTGCAGTAACATCGCTCGACGATCAGTTTTTGCAGAAAGCGATGGCAATCATCGAAAAGAAAATGGGAGACGAAAAGTTTAGCGTCGAGGAATTTGCGGAAGAGATAGGCATGAGCCGCTCACAGTTGCATCGCAAACTTACGGCGCTTACGAATCTATCGCCTTCCGACTTCATTCGCTATATGCGACTGCATCGGGCAAAACAACTGGTAGAACAGAATGTCGGAAACATTTCTGAGATAGCATTTCAAGTCGGGTTCAACAGTGTTGCGTATTTTACGAAATGCTTCCGCGAGCAGTTTGGGGTGGTACCGAGCGAGGTGAGAAGTAAAAAGTAGGATGCCGGAAGTCAGAATTCAGAGGTCAGAGGTCAGAAGTCAGAGGTCAGAAGTCAGAGGTCAGAACTCCGAACTCTTTCCACTACTCCATCACTCCAACACTCCATCGATCCGTCACTCCTCCGTAAGGAGTCCTTCGGACACTCCGCTTCGCGGAGTTTACCCTGAGCGAAGCCGAAGGGTTCAGAATGACATGGCGTTACAAATATGTCGCACACCCCTACTCCATCACTCCACCGCTCCATCAATCCATCGATCCGTCACTCCACCGCTCCTACTTCTCAACTCTACCCACGCGACATACGTTATACACTTTGCAACATCAGTCATAGTCCTGCAAGCCCTCTCGGAAAATCCTCAAATCCAATTCACTTTCCAATCTTTTTCACTCTCGCAGAAGTTCGCAATGCCGATTTGTTCTCTTCTCTTCCGGTGATGCGACGTAGGTTACACAAGGCGCGACAGCACTGATATGTAGCCGCCCTCCGATTGTGTTAATTGCGCACGCACTAAATCACTCATCATTTCACAATCAACACAAGGAGGTAGTTATGAAACACGCAGCATTTGTTCTCGCCATCGTTGTCGCAGCATTCCTTGTTGGATGCCAGGACAACAGCATCACAAACCCAATTACCGAGAAGGTCTCGGATAGTATGCAGCTGTCGAAAACCCTTCCAGTGGACACCATTCCTCTCAATGCCATTTTGCGGGAGCCACGTGGATTCAACGCGTTCACCGAAGTCAACGGTCAGGTTGCGTACACAATAACCATCATTCCACGAGATCCGATCCCGCCGAATCCTCAATACACTGTATTAGTCACGCTGGGGCTCGATGCTGAGCTGAAACCGTTTGGTTACGAGGACCCGGTCTGGCGCATTTCCGACTTCTCGCGCAATGAGTTTGCCGCGGTTGAAGACGACGGTGCGATGTCCTTGGAGAAGAGCTACAGAATTGAAGGCAGGAACGATGGCGTATCTCTTCATCTGCAATTTTACGTCACAGAAAGAACTGTAACGCTTGCGCGGATGTGGCTTGACCTGCCCAAAGCGGGTCATGCTGAGGACGGAAATTAATATTGAAACGCAACATTCACACAACCAACTAATTCATTCACTTAATACAAGGAGGTAGGTATGAAACGCTCAATGTTTGTTCTCGCTATCGTACTCGCAGCATTCGTTACAGGATGCCGCGACAATTCGGTAACCAATCCGTCCGATAACTCATCGGTTGCATTGCATTCAGGAAGCGGAGCGTTGCAAAAGAAAGAGTCAATCACAATTCCCATCAACGCTATTCTCCGGGATCCAAGTCAGGCATTCAACAGTTTTCTTGAGGTCAAAGGTGAAGCGGTATGTGAACTCACGATCGTTCCCATTCTCAGCCGGGATGTTGTCGAAGTGGCCACGTTGGTGAACGTACGAGTGACGCCATTCGGCATGAACAAGCCCGCCTGGAGCGTAAATTCTGGTTCAACCAATCGCCTTGATATCACTCGTCAAGGAGTCAGGACGGTGGAGCGCGCATACCCGGTCGTAGGAAGAAGTGATGGGTTGATGTTGAACATACGATTCCGCGTGAGGTTGACAACCGTCGAGATCGAGGAGGTCTGGCTTACACTCTTCTCGCCGGCTGTTGCAGAGGACGTTGCAAACTGATGGCACATCCATGAAGCCAAGCGCTCGTCCCCTCATGAAATCCTACGAGACGGATTTCATCTTTTCTCCCTTGCGAGTGGAGAACAGAAAAGGCGTCGCCTCCTTGGCAGGGTGTACCTGAGGACGCGAGGGGGTGAGTTGCTAATCGCACTCTCTTCTCAAACGGAAGTTCAAGCTGTGCACCCAACCACATCTCTATTTCTCTGCAAGGGTGCCACGGAAGCGCCCTTTTTTTGAAGCCCCTTCTGTTGCGAATCCGGATTCTTCTCCGTACTATTTCCTACGCACTCCCCATCAAACCATCCAGTATATGGAGCACACACCAGGCTTTCTTGCGTTGGTGAACGACGCAAAGACACGCGTTAAAGAAACAACAGTTGCTGAAGTGCAGCAGCGGTTTCAGCGTGGCGATGATTTCGCCTTTGTTGATACTCGAGAAGAGCACGAATGGAACGAAGCACATGCCGCTCGCGCCATCTTCTTGAGTAAAGGAATTATTGAACGCGAGATCGAACGGACGATTCCTGACAAATCGAAGGAAATTGTTTTGTACTGTGGCGGCGGTTTTCGTTCTGCGCTTGCCGGTGACAACTTGCAGAAGATGGGCTACACGAATGTGTGTTCGATGGCTGGAGGGTGGAAGGCGTGGAAGGAAGCAGGGGGAGAGATCGAACAAGTCAAGAACAAAATGACATAGATGACAAAATTGTAAGACTTTTGTCAGAACAGTGCTTTGATTTTTCAACAAAGAATCGTATTGGGGGGAATCCATTTACATGCTTCGACGTCTTGTTCTTTGTGCCATTGTTCTTTTGCTGACGTGTAGTGTTTACGCGGCGAATGAACACCCGTTGCTTGTTGGTGTACGATTGGCGGAAACCCGGTTCAAAGACTGGAGATACGGTCATCGTGAGTACCGACAGCAAGTGAATTGTGTGCAGTTCATGGTTGCGGTTGTCGAGGAGTTGCTGCAACGGGAGTTAACAGAAGATGAGCGGGATGCAATTCTCATTAAGAAGATCGGACGTCGCAAGCATCTACGGCGTCTGATCGTTCACAACGACAGACGGATACGAGGCATTCAAACAGCGCTCGTACAGATGCGGAAGGGACAAATGATCAAACCCTCTGAAGCAAAGCCCGGAGATTTTGTCCAGTATTGGCGTCTCAAAGATGGTCGATGGGTTGGTCACGCTGCGATTATTCTTGAAATCATGAACAGGAACGGCATGTTGTGTGCGCTTGTGTTCGGTTCTCATCAATCGCTTGGCGGTGTGGGTGTTGGAAATTTTGAAGTCGGTCTAAACGATCCGCAAACAAAAACCTATTTGGTTCGATTCAAATCGTGAAGGAACGGCTGTGGAGATAAGTCGAGCGTTCATTGCGCACTCAGCAAAACTTCTTCGTGATGAATTCTTTCCGCGCATACGGATTGCCGTTGAACAATTGACTGATGAACAAGTCTGGTGGCGACCGAATGAAGCTTCAAACAGCATCGGCAACTTGATATTGCATTTGTGTGGGAATGTAACGCAATGGATGATAGGCGGCGTCGGGAATCTCCCCCACACACGAGAACGGCAAAAAGAATTCGACGAGCGCTCGCTCATTCCACAGCAAGAGCTTCTGACGACACTCCGGACGACTATTGATAAAGCTGAAGAGGTGTTGAAGGATCTTGACGCATCAACGCTCAATGAGAGACGGATGATTCAAGGCAACGATGTTACTGTTTTGCAGGCAATCTATCACGTCGTCGAACATTTCTCAATGCACACAGGACAGATTCTTATGCTCTCGAAGATAATTACTGCAAGGGATTTAAAGCTGTACGAATTTCTTGGCGGTGCGGCGAAGAAGCGGTGGTGAATTTTCAGATTAAGTAAGTGACTCAAGTTGACCGCTCACGGCGAAACGGCTGAAGCCGTTACCGGGATTTGCGCTGGTTTTCAAATCCCCAGCCTGAAGGCTGGGGCTATAGCCACGTCCTTCAGGACGTGGACCACGATTCCACCTAATGTTTGCAGGGGTTTTAACCCCTTCAAACGAGCGGTCAACTTGAATAAGTGAACAATAGATCATCCTAACCTTTTTTGATGGAGGTTGATATGAGAAATATCGGTGTTGTGTTGCTGGGCGTTGCTCTTTTCTTGGTTATGGTCATGATGAACAGCGTGCAGCCTAAGCTTGAGACCGTTCCTCTTTCTATAGGAGATGGAGACGATCCGAATGCCCGTGATGAAATGGAGTTCCTCATTCAACGTGACCCTCTCACGAATTCCATTCCCAAAAACATTTATCAGCTTGAGCAGCAGTTTGCAAAGAGGATTCCAGCTCGTGAAGAAGCTGCTCTTGCCAAAGGTAGTTCAGCTCAAGAATTGGTATGGACTGAGCGTGGACCAAGCAATGTCGGCGGGCGTACACGCGTGTTGGCGGCGGATGTCGCTCATGTGGGAACGCTCATTGCAGGAGGTGTTGCAGGCGGTATTTGGAAAACGACAAACGACGGTGCATCGTGGCGACTGACGCTTGCACCCGGTCAGATTCACACGACAAGCTGTATTGCCCAGGATGCTCGGGCCGGGAAGACGAACATTTGGTATGTCGGCACAGGTGAGTATCGCGGCTCAACAACAAACAATACACGCTGGGGTTCGTTTTATCGCGGGGACGGAATCTACAAATCTACCAACAACGGTGATTCGTGGACATTGCTTCCCTCGACATCCTCCGGCACGCCGCAGACAACCGATGCATTCGATTACGTTTGGAACGCTGCCACGAATCCTGCAAACCCCGCGCAAGACGAAGTGTACGCGGCAACATGGAGAGGTATTTACCGCTCGACTGACGGCGGGAGTTCCTGGGTGCAGGCTCAACTCTCTGATTCCGGACTTGTAAACACATCGGGTTTTTCAACGGATGTGGTGGTAACCTCCACCGGTGTTGTGTACGCGCATACAAAGGCGGCAGGCGCACCGAGAATCTGGCGTTCGCCTGACGGCGTGACCTGGACGAACATCGCGCCGGCAACCTTTCCGACAAGCACGGGAAGAATCGTCTTCGGTCCTGCCCCATCGAATCCAAATGTTGTGTACGTCTTCATCGAGCAGGCAAATACCACGCCTGCAACCGCTGGCCATCAACTATGGAAGTACACATATAATGCGAGCGGCGGAATTTGGGAAAATCGCGGCGGTAATTTGCCGAGCGACATCAGCACGCAAAGTGGTTACGATCAAACGGTTCACGTCAAACCCGACAACGAAGATTTCGTGTTGATTGGAGGAACGAATTTGTATCGTTCGACAAATGGTTTTGCATCAACGGCGGCGACAACAACGATTGGCGGTTATCCATATTGGCCCCAAGGACCGCATCATCCTGATCTTCAATCCGGTGCGTTCAAGCCCGGAAGCCCGAACGTGTACTACTCCGGCAACGACGGCGGTATTCAGCGCGCAGACGACATTACGATGGCTGGTACGATGCTGTGGACAACGCTGAACAACGGATACAACGTGACGCAATTCTATTCAGTTGCGATTTCTCCCGACAGCGGCGATAACTACATCGTAGCAGGTGCGCAAGATAATGGCTCTCAGGGAACGGACCAGCCGGGGATGTCTGCGTGGGAAATGGTATCCGGCGGTGATGGAACGGTTGTGGAGTTAGCGCCGGTGGCTGACGACCGCAGCTACACGCAATCGCAAAGCGGTCCTCTCTACAGGCAAACGCGAACGGGCACTGGTTTCGCTTCGATGAATCCTTCCGGCGGAACGCGTGCATTGTTCGTCAATCCAATTGCTCTTGATCCGAATGACTCAAGGCTGTTGTACTATGGCGCCGGAAAAAGCAGTGCACCAACCATGTGGAGCGGCGTGTGGAGAAACAGCAATGCACCGAACGGGACAAGCACCGCGGGCTGGACTGCGTTGACGGCGACAGATGTCGGCACCGTCTCCGGCTGGACGAGAGCGACGAGTGTGATAGGAATTTCGAAAGCAAACAACCCGAACGTTGTGTACTTCGGAACGACCGACGGCATCGTGAAGCGCATTGACAGCGCAAACTCAGCATCGCCGACGGTGAGAGATGTAACGCTGCCCGGACTGAACGGCGGCACGGCAACAGGCGGCTTCGTCCGCTGCGTTGCTGTTGATCTGACGAACTCCAACAACGCGCTTGTCGCTTTCGGGAATTACAACTTCCAAAATCTCTGGTACACGACGAACGGCGGTACGACGTGGATTGATGTTGAAGGAAATCTTGCCGGACCATCTGGTCCCTCTATTCGTTGGGCAACGATATTCTACCTCGGCACTCAATTGAATGTGTTTCTTGGGACTAGTATCGGCGTACTATCAACGACTGCACTCAACGGCTCGTCGACTGTGTGGGCACAAGCCGCGGCAAATGATATTGGCAACGTATTGATCGGGTATATGGATTATCGTCCATCGGATCGAACGCTTGCCATTGGAACGCATGCTCGCGGTGTTTTCACAACTCAATTTCCATCAGGACCGACTGGAGTTGGAGAAAATGGTCTCACACCGAAGGAATTCAGCCTTGGTCAGAATTATCCGAATCCGTTCAATCCGACGACGACATTGTCATTTGTCATTGGTCATTCGTCATTTGTCAGTTTGAAGGTGTTTGCTCTAAATGGACGAGAGGTTGCGACGATTGTAAATGAGAGTCTGCCCGCGGGTAAGCATGTGAGAACGTTCGATGCAAATGGGCTTGCGAGCGGAGTGTATTTATCTCGGCTTGACGCTGGCGGTCGAAGCGCGGCGCGGAAACTTTTGTTAATGAAGTGAGGAATCTGATGAGTAATGCATGATGACGAATCTGCGTCAGACAGTCTTTTGCTTCGCGCTCCTCCTTTTTCTTGCGAACGCGGTTCATGCGCAAACCCCGCCGCGGTGGAGAACGCTTGTCAATTCTCCTGCCGCGTCGAATGGAAGACACGATGATATTTTTTTTGTCAGCAATGCGCTCGGATGGGCCGTGAATGGAAACGGGAATATCTTCAAGACAACTGATGGCGGCGCATTTTGGATGCTCCTATTCACCGCGAATGTTTATTTCCGTAGCGTCGCGTTCGTTGATTCCCTCCGAGGGTGGGCTGGAACGTTGAGTTCTCAAAGACCACTGTATGAAACAACTGACGGCGGCGCGACATGGAATGTTGTGCAGAATATTCCTGCTCCTCTTCCGTCAGGAATATGCGGCTTCTCTATCGTAGGTGATTCAGTCGTTTACGGAAGTGGAAGAGTTGATGGTCCTGCTCGGCTTATCAAAACCACAGACAGAGGAAGAACGTGGCAGTCGTTCGATCTTTCAAGTGTTGCAGCGTTTTTGGTTGACTGTTACTTTTCTTCTCCCGATTCAGGAATAGTAGTTGGAGGGACGAACCTCGATTTGCGACAATCGCGTTGTATTGTTCTCTTTACTGCAAATGGTGGTACAACGTGGTCGGTACGTCATGTTGGGAGTAGAATGAATGAGTGGTGCTGGAAGATTTCTTTTCCATCTCGGAACGTTGGATACATCTCGCTTGAGCGATTGTGGGATTCGGGGGATACGACACAAGTGTACTTTCTTAAGACAACGAATCGCGGTGTAACCTGGGCAGAAAAACTCTTCTTGACAAGGCATTACGATGAGGAAGGAATAGGATTTGTCACCGATTCGCTCGGCTGGATTGGAGGATGGGCAACTCCGTCATATCCGAATGCTCCGACATATGAAACGACTGATGGCGGCGAAACATGGCGCGTAATGGATTTTGGAAGAAACGTCAATCGCTTTCGCAGGATGAACGATACGCTTGCCTATGCCGCCGGAATACGCATTTACAAATACTCAAGAGATAGCATTGCAGTTTCAGTGCAGGAAAAGGTTATACCAGAAAGTCCAGAGTTTTCGCTTCATCAGAATTATCCGAACCCATTCAATCCTTCAACAACAATAACTTTTGTTCTTCAGCGACCATCTTTCGTAGAATTGCAGGTTTTTGACATCAGAGGGCGACTTGTTGAAACTCTTGTGAACCATAGCGTCCAGACCGGAATGCACGCTGTTGATTTCAGCGCGAAAGACCATGCGAGCGGAATTTATTTGGTGCGGTTAACAGTTTTCGATGATGTGCGGAATATTCGCTACACACAATCAAGAAAACTCGTTGTAGTGAAGTGAGACCATGTAACCAACCCTGCCGCTCTTTGGAAGCGAAAAAAAGTAATGAGGTACTATCTGCTTAATTAGGTAAACAATTAGGTACTAACTTTGCGCAGACAGGTTCCATATTGTGTTGTGATGTTGGGAGCGTTACTGTGCGAAACAACCTTCGCCCAACTCAGCCGCAACGTGTCGTTGTTCGGACGAATTGCGCCAAACCCGTATCGCTACTCCGGCAGTTGGTATTACGTTGCTCCCAACGGTGCTGAGTACGCGTTAGTCGGCGGCTACGGCGGTACGCACGTCATCGCAATCGATGATTCAACGGACATTCATCAAGTCGGCTTTGTTGCCGGACCGCAATCGAACTGGCGTGAGATAACAGTCGTCGGCAATCATGCGTTTGTCGTGACGGAAGGTTTCAGTGCAACGACGGGGATGCAAGTCATTAGTCTCGCGGCGTTGCCCGACAGTGTTCACTTGGCAACAACATATCGTGCGACATTCACCACGGGTCACATCATCATGCGCGACATCCATTCTGATTCCGCGTTTGTGTATGTAAGCGGCGCATCAGGAACGGGCGGAGTTCACATTCTGAATGTATCAAATCCCGCCGCGCCGGTACAGGTTGGCGTCTACGACCCGCCGTATTACATTCACGATTCTCATATTCGCGGCAACCGGCTCTACGCCTCCGCCGGCGGACAACGCAAAGTGGATGTTGTTGATATTTCAGACAAAAGGAACCCAACTCTTATTGGCAACATCCGATATCAAGGCGCATACACGCACAGTTGCTGGACAACAGAGGACCATAAGTATTTGTTTGTAGCGGATGAACAAGACGGACAGGTTGCGCGTATCTTTAGCATCGAAAATCTAAACACCATCTACGAAGTCGCACAATACTCGGCAAATCTCCAAAGCCTTGTTCACAATCCGTACATTCGTGGTCGCTATGCGTTCATTGCGCACAACACGGAAGGAATGCGAGTAGTAGATATAGCTGATCCTTCCGTACCGGTTGAAGTTGGATTCTATGATACGTATCCCGGACCAAGCGGCGGCTTCAACGGTTTATGGTCGGCGTGTCCCTATCTTCCGTCAGGCAAGATCATTGGCGGAGATAGAACTGGCGGACTGTACGTTTGGAAGTTCAACAACACTCGTGCAGGAAGAATTTATGGGACAGTGACAGACTCGCTCACGGGATCACCAATCGATTCTGCGCGAATATTAGTCGTTGAGACAGGAAGAACTGTAAAGTCGAAACCGACTGGCGCGTACAAGGTTGGTGAGTTGCCCGGCAGATATTCACTGAGAATCACAGCGGCAGGATACTTCACGAAGACAATTAACAATGGAGTGTTGAATGACGGTGATAGTCTGACATTGAACATAGCGTTGAAAGCGTTGGCAACTAGTGCTGAGCCGGAAATTCTTGATACAATTGTTGTTTCCCCTGGAATCGAGCCTTCCCTTGCACTTAACCAAACGAACCCACAACAATTGTTTCTCACCGCACATTTCACTTCCAACGTCCCTCCGTTCAACCGGATGAAGTGGGCATTCTCGACAAACGGTGGAACACATTGGGCTGTACAGGAAGGCGTTGTTGGTATTTCAGATGCTTTAAGTCATTCATTAACAGCGTTCAGCCTTACCGGTCGAGCATACTTTGTTGTGCTTGGATCACCTGGTGCTATCTTCGTCGTTTCAACAACGAATCTTGGTGCGACATGGAGTGCGCCCAGCAATGCTGATCCTCTGAACAGCACTGCTGACGATACTCCTTCGTTTGCGACTGACCTTTCAGGTGTTTATCCAAACAATGCTTATGCTGCATGGACTGACTTTGGTGTTTCTGCAAATCCAATTCAGTTCACGCGGTCAACTGACAACGGTTCAACGTGGAGTGCACGGACTACACTTGCAATCGGTTCATCACGTGGACAAGGTGCCCACATTGCAACGGGACCTGCCGGCGAAGTGTACGTTGTTTGGGCGCATTACGGTGTGGGTTCGGTTGAAAGTGCTATTGGTTTTGCAAAGTCCACGGACGGCGGTGCAACTTTTGGTCCGCCTCGCATCGCGTTTGCTATAAGCGGCATTCGGGTTTCCAACGGAGGAGTTCCCGATTTCAACAGCACACGTGTCAACAGCTTTCCCTCAATTGCTCTCGATCGTTCGACAGGAGTTCGTCGAGGCTGGATATACGTCGTGTACGCAGACCGAAATACGGGAGACGCAGATATCTACATGCGCCGCTCGACCAATGGCGGTACGACATGGAGCGACTCCATTCGCGTGAACGGCGAGCCGGTCGGAAATGGGAAACAGCAATGGTTTCCCTCGATTGCAGTCGATCCTGTTTACGGCGACATCAACATCTCATATCTTAACATGGATACCACAGGATTTCTTACTGCTCGTTATTTTGCGCGCTCCACTGATGGTGGCAATAGTTGGCAACAATTTCGCGTGAGCAAATCACGGTTCACTCCAACGCAGGCAAGTGGCACACTGGGATATGCCGATCAAACAGCAGCGTACGGCCGCAAAGCGTGGACAGTGTGGTGTGATAGTCTTACGACCCATATTGCCCGAGTGCTGTACTCATCAACAAGTGTGCGCTATGAATCGCAATCGACACCGGGCGGATTCTTGCTGCATCAGAATTTCCCCAATCCGTTCAATCCTGCAACGAAGATTCAGTATCAAGTGCCAAGTTTCGGATTTGTTACTCTCAAAGTTTATGATCTGTTAGGAAGAGAAATCACAACATTGACAAGTGAACAACTCCCTGCCGGTGAATACGAACGCTCGTTTGATGCCTCAAATCTTCCTAGCGGAATCTACTTCTATCAACTAAGAGCGGGAAGCTTCATCGAGACGAAGAAGATGGTAATGGTGAGATGACGAAACCGTTCACGTGGTTTCTTGCTTTCGTTCTCTTCACACATTTCTCTGTTGCGCAGAGAACAACATCCCCGTACATCCCTTTCGTTCGTGATGGCAAGTATGGTTTCTTCGACCGTAAGGGAAACGTCGCTATCAAGCCGCAGCTCGATGTTGCCTTGCCGTTTTTCGAGGGACTTGCTCTCGCGCAACGCGAAGGGTTGTGGGGCTACATTGATACGACCGGACGATTTGTCATCGAGCCCCGGTTCAACGAAGCGGATAATTTCTCCGGCGGTCTGGCTCGAATAAAAATCTCAAGAGCGTTTGGCGGAGCAAGCTGGGGGTTCATCAACAAACGCGGTGAACTGGTCGTTGAACCCGATTACATTAGCGCAGGCAGTTTCTACGAAGGCAGAGCGTGGGTTCGTTCGCTCCGAAAGTTTCTATGGATTTTTACCATCGGCACCCGGTTCGATTTCATTGATTCGACCGGCGAGATGGTAGTAGAGGAGGGTTACAATAACGCACTAAGTTTTTCAGAAGGACTTGCCGCTGTGAACACCGGACGATTATGGGCGTACATCGATCACTCCGGCTCGATCAAAATTCCTGCGCAATTTGATGAAGCGTTTGCATTCTCCGAAGGTCTTGCGCGAGTTCGCAAAGGAGTTGCGTGGAGTTACATTGACACGAGCGGGAAGATTCAATTCAGTGTTGGAGCAGATACGTCATCAAGTTTTTCTGAAGGTTATGTTTGGGTGAAGAAGAACGGCAAGTTTGGTTTTATCGATCGGACAGGCACGTTCGCGGTCGAGCCGAAGTTTGATGACGCCGGAGGATTCTCCGAAGGACTTGCTGTTGTTGGCATGGATGGAAAATACGGCTACATTGATACGAGCGGACGCCTCGTCATCCCGCCGCAATTCGACCTTGCATGGGATTTTCATGATGGCAATGCGTTCGTAAAGCTGAATGGTAAGTATGGATTTGTTCATCACGATGGAAAAATCACGATGTGCAAGACTGAATAATCTTACAAGGAGATATCTGTGAAACGCAGTATCATTGTTCTTTTGTTGTTCTCGGTTTTTGCTTCTCTCTCAACCGTTGCGCAAACGAAAAGCTCTTCGAAACCGTTCAGGGTTCCCATAGAGAAATTTGATGAGAAGCGTGATGCTGCGGCAGACATTAAGCTTGGCGTTGCAGAAGCCAAACGCTCCAGCAGACGCGTTCTGCTCGATGTTGGCGGCGAGTGGTGCATTTGGTGTCACCGCCTTGACACATTGTTCATGAAGCATCGGTACCTGGCCGACTTCATGCACAAGAATTTTGTCGTCGTAAAAATAAACTACAGTAAGGAGAATAAGAACGAGCAAGTGCTCTCGAAATACCCGAAGATTCCCGGCTACCCGCATTTGTTTGTGCTGGATGCGAAAGGAAAACTCCTCCACTCGCAAGATACAGGCGAGCTGGAAGAAGGAAAAGGACACAGCAAAGAAAAAGTGATGGCGTTCTTAGAGAAGTGGGCGCTGGAGAAGAAACAGTAAGTTACTGTTGCTCAATTTTTGCAAATATAGGAAGCTGCTATGAAACATCTTGTCTTTCTCTCTGCCATTCTCGTGCTTGGTTCCATATCAGTCAATGCACAAGAATCACCCGCAAGCGAGCCGCGATTCATTCGCTCACGCGTACATGCTGGCTCGACCCAGACTGCTGCCACCTTGGATACGGATGATGTGTATTGGTCGGCACTCGGGAACGGTATGAATAGTTTTGTAACCGCACTTGCGACGGGAGGGAGTGAGCTTTATGCGGGGGGAATATTTGACACTGCGGGTGGTCTGAGTGCAAACCGAGTTGCGAAATGGAACGGGGTACAATGGTTGCCGCTCGGAAGCGGGATGGATAGTGATGTTTTTGCTCTTGCAGTCAGCGGGAGCAATCTCTATGCGGGGGGACATTTTACGGTTGCAGGAGGCGTGAGCGCGAACCGGATTGCAAAATGGAACGGGACACAATGGGCACCGCTCGGAACAGGAATGAATAACGATGTCTATACCCTTGCAGTCATTGGGAGTGATCTCTACGCAGGGGGAGCGTTCACAACTGCCGGTGGGGTGAGTGCAAACAGAATTGCAAAATGGGACGGGACACAATGGTTGCCGATAGGAGGCGGGTTGAATAGAGCGGTAAATGCCCTTGTAGTTATTCCCAACGGTGCAGGAGGCGGTGACCTTTATGCGGGAGGATATTTCATGACTGCTGGCGGTGATAGTGCGAAGCGGATTGCGAAATGGAACGGCACTCAATGGTCGCCGCTCGGGAGCGGGATGGATAGTCCAGTGTCTAGCCTCGCAACAATTCCTAACGGTACAGGCCAAAGTGATCTCTATGTCGGGGGAGGCTTCACGACTGCTGGTGGCATAACAGTGAACTTCGTTGCGAAATGGAATGGTGCGCAATGGTCCGCTCTCGGGAGCGGAACGGGTAGTGGGGTCTCTGCCCTTGCTGTCATCGGGAGCGGCCTTTATGTCGGTGGGGATTTCACAATTGCAGGAGGCGTGAGTGCGAACCGGATTGCAAAATGGAACGGAACACAATGGTCACGGCTTGGAAGCGGGACGAACGAAGATGTTACCTCCCTCGCGGTCAGTGGAAACAATCTCTTTGTCGGAGGATTGTTCACTACTGCTGGAGTAACACCATCATCGTTCATCGCACGCTGGTCTCGGCCTCCAACTTCTGTAGAAGAAAGAAACGCAACACCGGAAAAGTTCCGTCTTGAGCAGAACTATCCGAACCCATTCAATCCGGAGACAAACATCAAATACCAAATCCCAAGCACTGGAAATGTCATGTTGAAACTGTACGACATGCTCGGTCGAGAAGTCGCAATGCTTGTGAACGAGCACAAGTCGCCTGGAACATATACTATGACATGGGACGCGTCGGGGCATTCGAGCGGCATCTATTTCTATCGGCTTACTGCAGGCTCATTCGTCGAGACGAAGAAGTTAGTTTTGGTAAGATGACATCTCTTATGATTTCAGCTTCATTGCGAATTCTACTTACTTCTATTGTTGATTATGCCGGACTCTTTCCTCCCGCCGCACTCAGCATGGCGGACGCCGTTCACAACTACGCTCAGTACCTGAACGAACCGGAGAGTTGGGTGCTTGGGCGATTCATCGTTCCGATTGCACGTCTTTCAGAGTTCGAGCGAGTAGCTAGCTCGTATCTTTCAAAAAACTCTTCGAGTTCTTCGTGGAAACTTAGTGCACTTGGTGGTTCAAATACTCTTCAGGATTTGAAGACCATCTCCGACTTCAACTCCAACTGCATTGGCAAAGCGCAGGTTGATACAATTGAAACAAAGGCTACAAGTGTTGAGGAGATTCGGCGAGCCGCATCGCTCATTCGTAAGTCATTTCAACTCTTCATCGAAATTCCCATCAACAACGATCCGGGTGAATTGATTCGAGCAATTGCCGACGCTGGCGTGCCTGCACGCCGAAGGGCGGCGTTTCGGCACGCAGGCGTGAAGGCAAAAGTCCGCACGGGCGGCGTTACGGTTGATGCCTTTCCTTCGAGCAATAACCTTGCGAGATTCATCCACGCATGTGTGAAAGCGAATGTACAATTCAAAGCCACTGCCGGGCTTCATCACCCGGTGCGTTCTGTTTATAATCTCACATACAAGCCTGACAGCGAGAAGGGGAAGATGTACGGCTATCTGAATGTCTTGCTTGCCGCAGCATTCATGAAAGGGGGATTGAGTGTTGATGAAGCCGTAGAGTTATTGGAGGAAGAATCTCGCGATGCATTTCGATTTGATGATGACGGAGTTTCATGGCGCTCGCATCGACTTGAGGTAAAGGCGTTGCAGAGTGTTCGACAGGGTGTTGCGATTTCCTTCGGTTCCTGCTCATTCCGCGAGCCGATGGATGATTTGAAGGCGATGAAACTTGCTTAGCCATGAAGTTCTGCTTGCAATCTTCATCTTCTCCATCTACATTATGGTTGGTGAATCATTTACAGAAAAGGAAAAGTTATGGTACTCAGTCTGACGGAAGATATTCGGCCTGTGACCGATTTGAAGCGCGACGCGCTTGGTGTGGTAAGACAGGTTCGCAAGACGGGACGCCCAGTCGTTTTGACTTCTGACGGACGTGCCGATGTTGTTCTCATGGACGCAAAGATGTATGAAGGGCATCTCAAGGCGATCAACCTGCATACGCTGCTTGCTGAAGGCGAACGAGATATAGCTGAGGGACGAGTGCGCCCTTTGCGTGAGTTCCTACGTGAGTTCAAGCGTGCCAAGAAAGTATCTCGTTGACATTATTGATGCGTTGTATGAGCATGCTGACACGCTTGAGCGCTTTCCTGAACGCTGCCCGCTGATTCGTGAAAACGAATTGCGTGGGACTTCCTACCGACATCTTCTTTACAAGAAGTATCGAATAATCTTCCGCGTGCAAGGCAAGGTCGTCTATTGCAACTCATCATCCGATTGATATGAACGACACCCACAACCCCAACCTCAACTCCTGGATCGAATCTGCAAACATTCCAGGCAATGACTTCCCGATTCAAAATCTTCCCTTCGGCGTCTTCAAGAAAAAGGTTACCGGACTTCATCATGTCGGCGTCGCAATCGGCGACCAGATTGTTGACATCGCCGCTGCGCGTAATGAAGGATTGTTTGGGAGAGCTGCAGAAGAAGCTGCTGAGGCTTGCGCGGACGATACATTGAATCGCCTGCTTGCGCTTGGAAAATCTCATTGGTCTGAACTGCGAGCGCGCCTGAGCGTTCTTCTTTCCGATATGCGTGAAAAAATAAAAGTCGAGCGATGCCTTGTGCCAATGAACGAAGTAGAAATGCAGTTGCCCGTTTCCATTGGTGACTACTCAGACTTTTACGCCTCCATTTATCATGCAACAAATGTCGGCAGCATGTTTCGTCCCGATAATCCCTTGCTGCCGAACTACAAGTACGTTCCGATTGGCTATCATGGAAGGGCATCGTCTATTGTTGTGAGTGGAACGGCGGTGAAGCGTCCGGTCGGACAGATGAAAACGGATGAAGCGCCCGCGCCAACATTTGTTCCATGCAAGCAGCTTGACTATGAGCTTGAGGTTGGCTTCTTTGTCGGGCCCGGCAATGAGCTTGGCAAACCTATTGGCATCAATGGGGCGGAACTGCACATCTTCGGTCTCTGCTTAGTCAATGATTGGTCTGCGCGTGACATCCAAAGGTGGGAGTATCAGCCGTTAGGACCGTTTCTTTCCAAGAGTTTTTCTACAACGATCTCTCCGTGGATGGTTACGCTTGATGCGCTCGAACCATTCCGATCTCCTGCGTTTGTTCGCGCAGCTGGCGACCCCAATCCGTTGCCATATTTGGACTCTGCTCCAAACGTTATGCACGGCGGCATTGACCTTACGCTCGACGTGTACATCCGCTCGCAGAACATGCTCAACGAGAATATGGAGCCGATGCGTGTCAGTCGCGGCAGTTTCAAAGACATGTACTGGACGATCGCGCAGATGCTTACACACCATGCAAGCAACGGCTGCAACATGCGTCCCGGTGATTTGCTGGCGAGCGGCACGGTCTCCGGCCCGACAAAAGAATCGCGCGGCTGTTTGTTGGAGAGAACTTGGCGCGGCACGGAACCGCTTGAACTTCCGACTGGCGAAAAGAGAAAATTTCTTGAAGATGGTGATGAAGTGATTCTGCGAGGGTTTTGCGACCGCGCTGGAGCGGTGAGGATTGGGTTTGGAGAGTGTACAGGTGTCGTTGTTACTGCATTATGAGCACACGATCAAAGTGCGCACCGTGCAAACGCTGAACGGGTCTCGCTTCGTTTCCACCCTTTCCACATTTTCATTATATTACATCCAGTCAATAACCCTCCGTTCTGATCGAGTCTGCTCAGTCTGAGTTCAAATCCAAAATCCGTAATCCAAAATCTTCTGTTATGAGCGACAACAAAATCATTTTCTCCATGGCTGGTGTTGGGAAAGTTGTAAAGCCCAACAAGCAAATTCTCAAAGACATTTATCTTTCGTTCTTCTACGGCGCGAAGATTGGCGTATTGGGGTTGAACGGCGCGGGCAAGAGCACGTTGCTGAAACTCATCGCAGGCGTGGATACGGATTACCTCGGCACGATTACGGCGCAGAAGGGAATTACGTTCGGCTACCTATCCCAAGAGCCTGAGCTTGATGCAACAAAGACAGCGAAGGAGGTTGTTGAGGAGGGCGTTATCGAAACAGTGCAGTTGCTGAAGGAGTATGAAGAGATCAGCGCGAAGTTTTCTGAGCCTGATGCGGACTTCGATGCGCTGCTGGAGAAGCAAGGGAAGTTGCAAGAAACAATTGATCATGTAAACGCGTGGGACCTGGACAGCAAACTTGAGCAAGCGATGGATGCGCTGCGATGTCCGTCCGGCGAAACGCCTGTTAAAGTTCTTTCGGGCGGTGAGCGTCGTCGTGTTGCGTTGTGCCGCTTGCTGCTGCAAGAGCCTGATGTGCTGTTGCTCGATGAGCCGACGAACCACTTGGACGCGGAATCGGTTGCGTGGCTTGAGCAGCATCTTGCGCAGTACGCTGGAACAGTGCTGGCAGTAACGCACGATAGATATTTTTTGGATAATGTTGCCGGATGGATTTTGGAGTTGGATCGCGGCGAAGGGATTCCGTTCGAAGGAAACTACTCGTCGTGGCTGGAGCAAAAGCGTCAGCGGCTTGCGATTGAAGAGAAGCAAGAGTCGAAGCGGCAAAAAGCGTTGGCGGAAGAGTTGGAATGGGTGCGGATGAATCCAAAGGGGCGACACGCAAAAAGCAAAGCGCGTATAACGGCGTACGAGCAAATGCTTGCCGAACAAAAAGACAAGCGTGACGACGAAATTGAAATCTTCATTCCGGCGGGACCGCGACTTGGCAATGTTGTGATTGAAGCAAAGAATGTTGCAAAGGCGTACGGCGACAATTTGCTGTATGAAGACATGAACTTTATGCTGCCGCCCGGTGGCATCATCGGCATCATTGGCCCGAACGGCGCTGGCAAGACGACGCTCTTCAGAATGGTCACCGGACAAGAGAAGCCCGATGCCGGTACAATTCGCGTTGGCGATACGGTGAAGCTTGGTTATATCGACCAAAACCGTCCGCTTGACCCGAACAAAACTATTTGGCAGGAAATTTCCGGCGGCGAAGATTTGATTATGCTCGGCAACCGTGAAGTGAACTCTCGTGCCTACGTTGCACGGTTCAACTTCAGCGGAACCGACCAGCAAAAACTTGTCGGCGTGCTTTCCGGCGGCGAACGGAACCGCGTCCATCTTGCGAAGGTTTTAAGAGAAGGGGCAAACGTTTTGCTGCTCGATGAGCCGACGAACGATCTTGATGTCAACACGCTGCGCGCACTGGAAGAAGCGCTGCAGAATTTTGCCGGCTGCGCGGTTGTTATCTCTCACGACCGTTGGTTCCTTGATCGCGTTGCGACGCACATTCTCGCGCTTGAAGGCGATAGCAAAGTTGTGTGGTATGACGGAAATTATTCGGAGTACCACGAGGATCTAAAGAAGCGGCTCGGTATTGGAGCCGATCATCCCCATCGAATTAAGTACAAGAAGTTGATGAGAGCATAAGAATAAACCACAAACTGCCATTCCCAAATTGTAAAGAAGTGTGAGCTTTGGGATTTGGGTTTTGAGATTTACAAATGACGGTGAAGTCGTTTATCAATGCACGTGAGGCACGAGCGACTGAATAGTTGGTCGAGGAGGGTTAAGTTTAAAAAGATGAAGTACAATCCCCATATACATCATCGCCGTTCTATTCGTTTGAAGGGATACGATTATTCGCAGCCTGGATATTATTTTGTTACCATTTGTACGGAGAAAGGGAAATGCATTCTCGGTGAAGTTGAGAAGGATGTTGTGCGGCTGTCTGCGTTGGGAGAGATTGTAGAATCTTGCTGGAATGAAATTCCAAAACACTTTTCGAATGTTCGGTTGGATGCATACATCATCATGCCGAATCATGTCCACGGTATCCTTGAAATCAAACCCAACGTGAATTCTGTAGGGGCTGAACATGTTCAGCCCCTACAGAATTCCAAAGACAAAATTCCAAAATACCAACACGTAATCCCTGGCTCGTTAGGTTCAATTGTTCGCCAATTCAAAGCTGCAGTAACACGAGAATGGCGGAAGAATCCCGCTTGCGCAAAAGCGGAAATATGGCAGCGCAACTACTACGAACACATCATCCGCTCTGACATCTCCCATTTCTTCATCGCACAATACATCGAGATCAACCCGCTGATATGGGCGTTCGATAGGGACAATCCAACCACCAATGGTTGCTCGCTCGATGAGCTTTCCGAAATTCTCGAAAGGAAGTTCAATATAACGGGAGAACGGTTGCTTTCAATCATCGAACACGAAACTTCGTACAGAAAATGGTTGGAGGAAGAAGACCAATAATCCAACACTATCTCGGAGGTTCCACAATGACCACCCGCCGCGAATTTCTTCAGCAATCTGCCGTACTCACTGCCGGCGCACTGTTCTCTTCACAAGCACTTTCCCAGAATGTGCAATACAAATCTCGCGTTATTGTGATGGGCGCGGGTCTTGCCGGACTTGCTGCCGCATACAAACTCTCTAAACAACACTACGACGTTGTCGTTCTCGAATCGCGCAACAGAGTTGGCGGCAGAGTTCTTTCTCACGAGATTGATAAAGAAAAGAAACTCACCATTGAACTTGGCGGCGAATGGATAGGCAACTCGCACAAGCGGATGATTGCGCTGTGCAAAGAACTGGGACTTGAAACGTTCAACAATCAATTCAACACAAATCTCATCTACAAGAACGAGTATTATCCCCACGGGAATTGGTCGTACTCCGAGGAGTGGGAGAAGAAGTACGATGCGCTGTTGACAGCCTTCAACAAAATGAAGGAAGACGACCAAGAGAAGTTAGACAAGACCGATTGGTGGCGGTACCTGATGAACGCCGGTATCAACGAGCGTGATTTGGATTTGCGCGAGCTTGCGGACAGCACGGATTTTGGAGAATCGATTCGCCATGTCTCTGCGTACTCTGCCATTACGGAGTATTCGGATTCGAGTGAGAAGAATGAAATGGATTTGAAGATACGCGGCGGCAACAGCAGGCTGCCACAATCGCTGGTAGAAAGAATTGGAGCAGATCGAGTAAAGTTGCAGCACAACGTCATAAGCGTTCAGCAAGCCGGGAAGTCGATTACGGTGAAATGTGAAAACGGTGCAACCTTCGTAGGCGGGTTTGTTGTTTGTGCCATGCCGACCTACGCGATAAGTAAAATCCAATGGACTCCGAACCTGTCGAAAGAAAAATGGGAAGCGCTCAACGCATTGCAGTACTGCCGCATCAACAAACACGCGGTCTTGTTCAAAGAGCGATTCTGGGTTGCCGATGATTTTGATTTGCTAACGGATTCGAACGCACATTACTTCTATCATGCAACCAAGAGCCAACCATCTGAGCAAGGAGTGCTGATTTCGTATTCCATTGGAGATAAAGCGGACGTGCTCGCTCGACAGAACAACGAGTATCGCCGCCGCATTATTGCAGATGCATTGCGTCCGGGCTTCGGCGATCTGTCCGACAAAATTGTTCGTCAAGTTAATTATTATTGGGGGAACGATGCGCAGACGATGGGTGCGTACGCGATATACGGAAAGGGTCAGTGGTTCGAGTTGCAGCCGGTTTTGGTGAAGCCACATCAGCGTGTGTTTTTTGCGGGCGAGCATATTGCTGAGTGGCAGGGATTTATGGAAGGCGCGGTTGTCACTGGAGAAGACGCGGCGAAGGCGGTGATGAGTTCGTAGCCCTCAACCCTGATGCCCGCAGAGCGGGACGAAGCCTGCCCGCCTTATAGCTCTATGATGGCAGGCGGGGGCCTCACTGGTAATTAATAGGAGACGCAAACATGGGCGTAACAATTCATTATCGCGGAAAGATAAACGACGTGAAGAACGTTGATGTGTTGACGGATGAGGTGGTTGATTTTGCACAGACACTTGGCTGGCGTTCGCAGCGATGGGATGAAGATTGGTCGCAGCCGAACACCGCACGCGTGACTCACACAGAGAAGGGGATAAAAATCGAAGGTCACGCGCCGTTGCGGGGTGTGACGCTGTTTCCGCATAAAGAGAGCGAACCGCTTTCGTTGACGTTCGAGCCGGGCGGATATCTCGTCCACATCTTGGGCATGGTGATGATTGCTGACGGTCAGTTGAAGCCCGAAGAATCTTGGATGGCTACGAAAACGCAGTTCGCTCCGATTGAGGCACACATCAGCATCATCAAACTTCTTCAGCATCTCAAGAAACGGTATATCTCCAATCTCGAAGTGGAGGATGAAGGGGGGTATTGGCAGACGGACGACGCGAATGAATTGAAGCGGCGCATCGATTCAATCAATCGAGGTCTCGACATCCTTGAAGCCGCCCTTTCCATGAGCCAGAAAGAACTTTCGGAAGCGAAATCGCCGGAGGAGTTGGCGGAAATGATTGAAAGGATTTTCAAAGAGAAACTTGGAGGCTGACATGACGAAGGAAGAATTTCTTGAAATGGGGGGCAATCCCAACCACATTCCCGGCATCTACAACTATTGCGATCGCTGGTGCGAACGATGCGCGTTCACGCGGCGCTGCATAAACTTTGCGATGGGGGAAGAACTGTTTCCCGATCAGGAAAGCCGCGACATCAACAACAAGAAGTTTTGGGATGGACTGCAACAATCATTCAGGCTGACCATTGAGTTGTTGCATGATTTTGCGAAAGAGCAAGGCATCGACTTGAATGCCATCGATCATGGTGAAGAAGAAAAGAGAGATAAGGCGAGAACAAGGAAAGCAAAAAGCAATCCGGTCGCGAAGGCGGCAAACACATACTCAAAAATGGTAACGGAGTGGTTTGAGCGACACGAAGGTTTGTTCGAGGAGAAGCAGAATGTGTTGATGAAGCAGTTTGAACTAGGCATTGAGAACCCTGAAGCGGCAGCGGCGGGCATTATTGATGCCGTGGAAGTGATTCGTTGGCATCAAGACCAGATTTGGGTGAAGCTGATGCGTGCGCTTGACGGAGACGAGCTTGAAAAAGACATGGACGATGAATTGAAGGAATTGCCGAAGGACTCCGACGGCTCTGCAAAAGTTGCGCTCATCGGCATTGATCGTTCGATTGGCGCATGGGGGGAAATGCAGAAGCACTTTGCAGACGAAAGCGACAGCATCATGAATATTCTCGTTCATCTGAGCAAGTTGAGAAGTAGTGTGGAGAGGCGTTTTCCCAATGCGCGGCGGTTTGTACGTCCGGGGTTTGATCAGGAGATTGATCCGTAATATCCGACATTGAAGCACTCTCTTGCCAAAGCATCATGATGTTGCGCTTCTTGGCAGATGAGAGTTGCGACTTTGCGGTTGTACGAGCGCAGGGAGAGAAGTTGAAAGGAATGTTCGTCGTCGTTCAACCGGGACTTATTCGCATAGGGCGCTCGCGGAACTAAATCTTGACTCCATTCCGAAAGTAAGTTATATTTTATCAGCAACCGTTAGGGGTGTCCCGAAGAAAAATACGGGACTGAGAACACACCCTGAGAACCTGATCTGGACCATACCAGCGTAGGGAAACGGAACCAAGTTCGCTTGATTTCTTTTTCAGCCGTTTTCCTTTTTGGGATATCCGATGAGGAAAACGGTTAATTTTTTTAGGAGAAAGGAATCATGAGAACACGTTTTACCATTCCCCGCTTTTCTGTTTCTATTCTGACAGAGAGGTTGCTCGTTACCATTATCGTTTCGCTGATGGCAACCACGTCATTCGCTCAGTCCACCGGCACGATAGCAGGAAAGGTGGTAAACGCAGCGACTTCAAAACCACTATTCGGAGCGAATGTTTCCGTGAAGGGTACTTCGCTTGGCACCATAACGGATGCTAATGGTGACTTCACCGTGAGTAACATGAAGCCCGGCAGCTACGAAGTTCGCGCATCATTTGTTGGTTATGCTTCGCAGACGAAAGAAATTGTGGTGCGTGAAGGTGAAGGTACTTCCGTGAATTTTTCGCTCACAGCTTCTGACATCATCGGCCAGCCAATTACTGTCACCGCCACACGCGGCAAAGAGCGAGAGACGCCTGCCACATTCGCAACTCTCGATCGTGAACAAATCCGCGAGCGCTACACAACGCAAGATATTCCTGTGCTGCTCTCCGAACTACCCTCGACAACGACATACTCCGAAGCAGGCAACGGCATAGGCTACACGTACTTGAACATCCGCGGCTTCGATGCGCGACGAATCGCAGTGATGGTGAACGGCATTCCGCAAAATGATCCGGAAGATCATAATGTGTACTGGCTGGATTTCCCCGACATTGCTGCAAGTGTTGAGGACATTCAAGTCCAGCGTGGAGCGGGCAGCGCGTTCTACGGTCCGCCGGCGATTGGCGGCTCGGTGAATCTCGTAACAAACAATTTCGGACGCGAACGGGCATTTACATTTTCCGGCGGCGTTGGAAGCTTCAACACGCGTCGCTACTCTGCGTCATTTAATTCTGGTCTGATTGAAAACCAGTACGCGATACACGGACGGCTTTCGAAGATTTTGAGCAGTGGTTATCGTGATCGTTCGTGGGTTGACTTCAACAGTTATTTTCTTGGCTTAATTCGCTACGATGAAGATATGACAACGCAGGTGAACTTCTACGGCGGACCGCTTTCAGATCATCTCGCCTACTACGGCATTCCGAAATCCGGCGTGAAAGTTCGAGAGAAGCGAAAAGCCAATCCGATTCTGCGTGATGAAGAGATCGAAAACTTTTCTCAGCCCCATTATGAATTGTTCCACGAATGGCGATTGAGCCAAAACATCACGCTGAACAATACATTGTTCTTAGTTCTTGGCGATGGCTTCTTCGATTACGACGGATCGTGGGCGCCGTACTCGTACTATCGCATCACGAGGCAAAATGGATTTGATGTCGTTGGCGATCCCGATACGTTGTTCTTTCAGAATGCACTCATTCGGGCTTGGGTTAGCAACAAGCAATGGGGCTGGCTGCCGCGAGTTACGCTGAAGAATGACGATGGCGAATTCATTGCCGGCGCAGAGCTTCGCATTCATCGCTCCGAACATTGGGGCAAGGTACAGCGAGCCGATCAACTGCCGGTTGCTGTTTCCGAACATTATCGCTACTACGAGTATAAAGGTGCGAAAGATATTTTTTCTCTTTATGCACAGGAGTTGTACAGAATTCGTCCTGATGTAACAGCTATGCTGAGCTTACAGTACGCGTACAATCGTTACAGATTGTATGATGAAAAGTATGTGGGGACGGATTTCGCCGTGCCGTATCATTTCATCAATCCTCGACTCGGCATCAATTACAACTTTGATGTACAATGGAATGGATACTTGAGTGTTGCGTACACTTCACGTGAGCCACGCTTGAAGAACTTGTACGACGCTGCCGAGGCGAGCACACCGGCGTCGTGGGGCGCTGTGCAGCCACAGTTTGCAATACAAGGCAACGGGAAGTATGACTTCAACACTCCGCTTGTGAAGCCGGAGAAGTTGTTCGATATTGAGCTCGGTGGAGGTTTTTCCAATGAGAACGCAAAATTTTCTGCAAACCTCTTCTGGATGGAATTTTCTGATGAGATTGTAGATAAGGGACAAGTAGATAGATTTGGTCAGCCGGTGACGGGCAACGCGGGTCGTACGAGACACTATGGAGTTGAACTAAGCGGAACGCTGAAGGTGATTCAAAACCTGAGATTCTCCGCCAACATTACTTTCAGCTCAAATCGCTTTGTTCGCCACACCGATTTTTCGACCGGCGTTCCGGTGAATCTCAAAGCGAATGCAATTGCAGGTGCGCCTGACATTGTTGCGAATGCCCGCATTTCATACTTGTTAGAGCATCTTGGCGTTTCTTTGAGCGGCCGCTTTATCGCTAAACAATACGCGGATAACCTGAACACCGCATCGCAAGTTGTTGATCCCTTCTTTGTCAGCGATGCTTTGGCATCGTACAAATTCGAAAACGTTGTTTCGAATGTTGGCGTTGAAGCAAAAGTCCAGGTGAACAACATTTTCGATACGCTGTACGCGGCGTTCGGCAACAAACGAGACGCAAACACATTTCAATATTTTGTCGGAGCGGAGCGGAATGTATTTTTCAATCTTGCAATCAATTTGTAATTGTGGGGCGAGTCGTCGACTCGCCCATTTGTTTTTTCATCTCTTCTCTTGAGTGAAACCGTTGTCCGAAGGACTCCTATGGAGAAACGGTTGGTGCGAAAAATGAAAACTCTCATTAACACCCGACTTAAGTCGGGTGCTAATGAGACAAAAATAAAACTGCAAACCGTTTCCAACGGTTTCACCAAGCGCACATTGGTAATTTGCAACGGCGAACCGCCAAGCAAAAAGCTCGTCCAACAACTTGCGCGCAACTCAGATTTGATTGTTGCCGCCGATGGCGGAGCAAACGTTGCGCGCACGCTCGGCATCCGTCCCGATTTTATCATCGGCGATTTGGATTCGATAACGCCTGCAACGAAGCGCTTCTTCTCGTCATCAACACTCATTCGCGTAACGCGACAAGACAACACCGACCTTGAGAAAGCGCTCGATTTCGTTCTCAAACAAAAAATCAAACACGCAACCATCATTGCCGCGACAGGCAAGCGACTTGACCACACGCTCGGTAATCTTTCTACAATCTGGAATTACACAAACTCTATTGCAATCACTTTTATCAGCGATGGTTGGCTTGCGGTGCCAGTTGGAAGGAAGAAGAAAATTCAAGCGGACATTGGAACAACTGTGAGTTTGCTGCCCTTTGGTGTTTGTTCGGGAATAACGCTTAAAGGTTTACACTATCCGCTCAACAATGCGACGATGAACGTTGGTGAGGTTGGCATCAGCAATGTTGTGTCCGGGTCGCCGTTTAGCGTTGAAGTGAACAAGGGAAATATGCTGCTGCTGATTCTTGCCGACCACACTTCCGTCAAACTCCTTCGCTGATGGTAACTCTCTCCACCATCGACGTTGTCCTCATCGCTTGTTACTTCCTTGGCGTATTGCTGATTGGATTTCTTTCGACAAGGAAAAACTCAGACTCGGCAGATTTTCTCGTTGCAGGTCGCTCGCTTACACTCCCCATTTTCGTAATGACGCTTGTCTCGACCTGGTACGGCGGCATTCTCGGCGTTGGTGAGTTTTCGTATCTGTACGGAATTTCGAATTGGGTTGTGCAAGGAGTTCCGTACTACATTTTTGCGCTCGTGTTTGCACTTCTTCTCGCAAAGAAAGTTCGTTCCTCCAACCTTCTCACGATTCCCGACAAACTGCATCAAGCATATGATTTGAGGACGGCTGTGCTCGGCTCGTTCCTCACATTTATTTTGATGACGCCCGCGCCGTATGTGTTGATGCTTGCTGTACTGCTGCAGCTTGTTTCGGGCTGGAGTTATTTTGCCTGTCTTCTTGTCGGAACAATTGCGACGACAGTCTATCTATTCTTTGGTGGCTTCCGTTCGGACGTGAACACGGATGTATTTGAGTTTGTTCTGATGTTCATCGGGTTTGGCGTTATTCTGCCATTTGCATATTCCAAGTTCGGTGGAGTCGATTTCATTCAACAGCACGTTCCACCTCTGCATCTTACATGGAACGGCGGCAACTCAATTCAGTTTGTGCTGGTTTGGTTTTTTATCGCATTGTGGACGTTAGTTGATCCTGCTTTTCACCAGCGATGTTACGCAGCGAAGTCGGGCGAGGTCGCGAAGAAAGGGATTCTCATCTCCATCATCTTTTGGTTTATCTTTGATGCGATGACTGCAACTGCCGGCTTGTACGCACGGGCTGCACTTCCATCGCTTGCACAGCCGGTAATGGCCTATCCACTTCTGGCGGAAGCAACATTACCGCCAATAGCAAAAGGATTGTTTTACATCGGAATGCTGGCAACGATCATGTCAACGTTGAACTCTCTTGCATTCATTTCTGCGACAACCATTGGTCGTGACATTGTGTGGAGAGTGGGAGGCGAGAAAGATGACGCCAATGTCATGCGCTACACGCAGTACGGTTTGGTTATCACCGCATTGGTTTCGATTGCGCTTGGCATGTTAATTCCATCTGTCATCAAACTGTGGTACACAATCGGAACTGTGATTGTTCCGGGACTTTTGATTCCGTTGGTGACAAGTTATTTTGAGAGATGGAGGGTTTCAGCGCGCTACGCGTTCGCGACGATGCTGCTTGGCTGGCTTACGTCGTTAAGTTGGTTGATGATTGGTTGGACGAAAGAACTCGGCGGTTCGGAGTTTTATCCTTTGGGGATTGAGCCGATGTATCCCGGGTTGGTTGCATCGTTGGTTATTTATTCCATCGGCGTTCTGCGCAAGAGGATTTGATTCTTCCTACGTTTGCGTCAAGTCTTCTCCTTACCATGGCGTAGAATGTTAACCGTCATGAACCGATCACGTGAGCGCATTATTGACTTCTAAGAAATCGAAGTTCTTGAAATCGTCAGTGTTGACGGTGTAGAATCCGCCAATGCCGTTGTCGCGCAATGTTGCCGCAATAGCGACATCGAATATTTTCTTTCGAGATTTCATCGCGCGCAATATCTCGAGAGAAGTTTGAACTTGCGTTTCCCTTGGATGGACTACTCGGATTCCCGTTGACAGGTAATCTTGGACAACGTCAAGAGCTTCATGAAGAGGTAACGGAGATTCCAATCGCTGCGACGTGATCACATGTAAGAACTCCATAATCACTTGCGACGGGAAACAAACCAAGAGCTTACCAGCTTCATCTCTCTCGGTCATCACGCGTTGAACGAATCGCGACGCTGTATCGTGAAAGCGTGAACCTCTGTTGTGCGCATACACGAGGAGATTCGTGTCGAGAGCGAACATGGTCAGGAAACTCGCTCGGAATAGATCGCATCACGATCAACCTCGATGTCTTGTCCCAGATCGAATGTTCTCAGTTTGAACGTCGTGTGAAGTTTATGTCCATTTCCTTCGGCGTCCAAGTCATGCTTCAGAGATTCGAGGAGAAGCTCAATGAGCTGTATTCGTTCGCTGATCGGTGCGTTCTGAATTTGTGTAAGTGTCGCTTGCGTAAGCATGTCTATTGTCCTATATCGTAGTTGGCAAAAGTCTTCAAGGAGTTGATTGCTGAATGCGCTCAACTAACAGCGTATTTACCAAAGTCTCAATTGAAACACCTTGAGCATGTGCACGCTGGGAAAGTTCGGCCGCAACGTCGGGAAGAATCGCAACGCGGATCGCTCGCTTGGTTGGAGTTTCAAATCGAAACCAATCTCCATCCTCTTCCATGTAGGGTGCGGTGTCGAGTGTATCCCAAAACTTTGCTTCTTCTTCGTATGTCTTGAATTCGGGTACTTGTAATTTGTTCATTATCGTTCGCGTTCAGCCAACAAAGCATCGAGCAGCTTTCCGTTGCCGGACCCTCGAAGTTTCTTCATTGCGTCGAGCGCCTTCTGTCGTTTCAAAGCATTTTTTGTTACCTCCGAGTCTTCAAATCTTACAGACAGTCGAGTTTCGGGAAGCAGAGACTGCAAAAGATTCTGCAGCTCCAGTACAGTTACATGTTCTATTGTCGGCACGGTGGTTGTCCTTACGTTCTTCATATTCACAACTCAATGTAGTGAAAAAAAGCCTTAAGGAGCAATCTCTGTATTTCTTAACTCCTGATATGGGATTAGAGGTCAGAAGTCAGAGGTCAGAAGTCAGAAATCAGAAGGTTGATTCGCTGAGACAAACGGCGTACCTTGCGACAGAAACATTTGAAAGGAGAGCACATGCCAGATCATCGTGTTGTCTACGACTCGTAGAGCAGTGGATTGGGTGAACGACCGCGCTCGAAGCGAGGAAGAACTACGGCGCGCATGCAGGATTATGGAATTGGATAACCTCGCCGGGACCGGCTTCCCCGTCACGAAGTGATGGCTTCGCCAAAGGGGTCCTTCGGACCTGCGGCAGAATCTCCCACTCCGGCGCGCCTTCCTTCGAAATCGGCGTCCACCAATGAGCGGGATAGCGAGCGTCGCGGGGGATTTGCTTTGATGCGGGCTAACGGTTTGGCTCAGCGGCAGCGGCGGGGCAAGCATGACTCGTTCCCATTATCGCGCCATCTCTGGCAAATCTCGCGGAGTTCGCGAGTGGCAAAGCCGCTGTCCGCTTGCAGCCGATGTTGGGCCGATGTTTCTTACTTGGCGAGACGGGCGCAGCGTTAGATATCGCGCCCGTCTCGGATCATCTCGCGGATGGCCGAATGCCCCTCGACCACTCACTGCGAACCTGTATGGGACTATTCAGCTTGGTGGCTTAGCGTAAACGGCGGCGCCTCCGAAATCGAGGCTGACGCATGGCACATCGCCAACTATCCAAGCGTCGTGTCCAGGAGGAATAACGCCCACATCGCCTGGTCCGAACTCTGCTGTGGAGCCGTCGTCCATCCGAACGGCCATTCGTCCTGAAATGATATAGCTGAGGTGATGAACTTGGCAGCTATCGGTTTTCACTATCGGTTTGACGGATTCCGACCAGCGCCATCCAGGCTCAAAGGTAGCGCGCATTACTTGGATATCATCCAATTTCACGACCTCGACTTTACCTTTGGCAATGGGCCGCGTTTCATCTGGAGCATCAAAACGCTTCTTAACCATTTTGGTCATTTGGTACCTCCAATTTGATCGAAAATGAATCTGATATGTCATCACTCTGGCGCTCACCACAGTGATTCTTCAACGTTTGCAATCCGATGTAGCTACTTCCGATAAGTATCACCTCCTCTCCTTACTTTATGCGATCTGCCTGCGTCCGACAAAGGTGAAATTGTAGAAATGCAACGAGCATAACGACAAAATCACTAAATTACCAGTTGGCGAGGAACGGGCCAACGGCCAGCATCAGGCGCGGGGCGGGTCATTCAGACTCGCCCGAATTAGCAGGGCGTAGCCCCGTCGCCTGCATGCAGTGTTGGGCGGCCTTTGCTTTACGCACTGGGCGCGGGCAGTTCTAACCGCCTAATCTTGGGCAAGGACTGACCGGCTATCGCTTGCATATCGCCATACATTCCTGAAACATTCTGAACTACCAACTGTATTTGCTTTTCGCGTTTTGCCCATTGCCTTTCCATAGTTTCGCGTTCTTTATCCAAATCGTCCTGCATTGAACGGAAAGATTCTACAATGGCTTCTATTCGATGCCTGAACTCCGTGCTTGAAAGGTACTCATACAGCAGTTCCATTTTCTCGTGCTTACCCTTTGACGATTGCTTTAGCACGGCGACCTGAATCAAGTTGGTTCTCAAGGCCGTTGCTAAACCCAATGCCAGTGAAAACTCCGTTACCCAAATGCCATCAACTTGGGCAAAGTATCGCACATCCTTTGGTAGTGCCACTGAGATCAAAACCGCTAATTCGGCCTTTGCTCGTCTTTGGTCGCCGCGCAACTTAACAAGCCAAGCCTTACTCCAATTTTGGGTATTCTTCGACTCCCAAATGATAGCCCCACAGTATTGCCCGCTAGACGTATAGACTTTCTGTAGTACGTCGGCTCCGGCTTTGCCTTTAGCTATCGGTTCAATCTTATCGTCGGGAAAAGCCTTCTTCAAAACCTTCTCCAATTTAAGTTCGATAACTTCGCCTTGAGCCTGTTGTGAACTTTGCTCCAATTTGCGTTTGAGTTCAGCGGCTTGCCCTTTCGCGTCACTCAGTTTCTTCTCTAATTCAAGTTCGTGGGTGCGATGTTCTCCTTCAATCCTTTCGGCGGTTTCTTCTTCCGCTTTACGCGAAGCCTTTTCTACCTTGCGTGCAATTTCGGTCTCGATTGCCTTCTCGCGGGTAGCGAGTTGGTTCTGCAGTTTCTGAACGTCGGCTTTTTGTTTTTGAGCTTCGGCAACTTGCCGCTTCGCGCCACTCAGTTTCTTCTCTAATTCAAGTTCGCGTGTGCGATGTTCTGCTTCAATCCTTTCGGCGGTTTCTTCTTCCGCTTTACGCGAAGCCTTTTCTATCTTGCGTGCAATTTCGGTTTCAATTGCCTTCTCGCGGGTAGCGAGTTGGTTCTGCAATTTCTGAACGTCGGCTTTTTGTTTTTGAGCTTCGGCAACTTGTTTGTCTTTCTCCCGCAATTGCTTCTGCAACCCCGCCATTTCCGCCGAAATCTCCTCTTCAACGGCTTTGCGGGCTTGTTTCTCAAGGCGAGATTTTTCTTCTGTCAATCTCCGCTCAAAACCTGCTTGCGTGGCCTTTTCTCGCTTCTGCGACTCGGCTAACTCTTTCTGTATTTTAGAAACTTCGGCTGAGGCAGCTTGTTCCGCTTTTTTCCTTACCTCCTTTTCAAGTCGTGAAGTTTCGGTGGCTAGTTTTTTCTCAAAAGCGGCCTGCGCTTCTCTCTCATGCTTTTCCGCTTCTACTGCAAAAGTCTCGCGCAGTTCCGTTTCGATTTGATGAGTTAGGGCTTTAGATACAGGGATACGTTTGCCACAGTGCGGACAGACGAGAGTTTGTTCTGCCATGGTGAGATCCTTTCGAGTAATAGTATCGGTAACTGAAAACGTACACGGTGGTTTTTGTGAGCCGCCCAACGGCAGGGTTCAGGCGCGGCGCGTAGCGCCGTCGCCTGCAACCCGGTGTTGGGCCGCCCTTGATCTAAGCGCAACGCCTACCGCGCCACCTATACAGCTTACTGCAAGAACAGTCCAGTAGATACATCTTCAATACATTCTGAAGGTCGGGCTACATGAACTCCCTGCACGATGCCGATAAACCCTGGCTTGTGCCGTGTTCTGCTGATGATATCCTTGTCAAGCGTTAGAAACCATGATGCGTCCAAAACGATTGCTTCCGCGAGATGCGATCTATCCGCTGCGTCCCTGAATTTCAGTTGCCGCAAAGAGTTTTCAACTGAAGAAATCTTCTCTTCATGCGCTTCAACTGACTCCCGCCACATAGAATCTTGCCAAGCCTTCAACAAGATGGCATAAACTTTCAGTTGGTTGAGCCTCGGCTTGCCAGCGAGCAATTCTTTCATCAAATGAGTTGGTGCGGCAACATCCCATCCTTCCCCTAACTGCTCAAGTTCAACGAGTTTGCGAAGTGCGTCGAGTTCTTTCAAGAGCTTGGTATCGTTGGTTGGTGGCGTTGTGCTATCTCCAGATATGAAATCCTCGTAGTCTGCACAGTATTGAATAACGTTGGCGTCAAGATATATGAGCATGGAATTCTGCCAGAACGAGCGGCCCAACTATTGATTATCATGCAATTCTGCAGCACAATACATCTGAGAGCGTTTTATGCTGCATAGCTTGAAGTTGTATTCACAGTGCAGAAAATTTCAGACAAAAGCAATTCATGGAAAGCCGTCCTAGAAAACTGCTCGATCAGGTACGCGACGCGGTCCGGCTCAAACATTATTCGCCAAAGACGGAAGAGAGTTATGTTCATTGGATCAAACGGTACGTGCTGTTCCATAACAAGCGCCACCCAAACGAAATGGGTGAGAAAGAGATTGAAACGTTTCTGACACATCTTGCAACAACAAAACGCGTAGCTGCCTCGACGCAAAATCAGGCTTTCAGCGCGTTGCTGTTCCTGTATCGTAACGTGCTCAAAAAAGATTTACCTCACTCGATCGATGCTGTGCGCGCAAAGCGTTCAAAACATCTGCCAACAGTTTTGACAAAAGCGGAGGTGCAAAAAATCATCACAA
>Ga0082335_1001608_pt1 | contig 46515 bp, 38 predicted proteins | sample Subgrocontami58m_FD_72375 | JGI IMG/M metagenome (GOLD analysis project Ga0082335, IMG submission 72375) | Subsurface groundwater microbial communities from S. Glens Falls, New York, USA - GMW37 contaminated, 5.8 m (SPADES assembly) (version 2) ...
ATAACGTTGTAGTGCGTTCTATTGGTACTCCGACCTATTTCGCCTCGGATATAGCCTACCATTACAACAAGTTCCTGGAACGGGGCTTCGACCAGGTTATAGATATATGGGGGGCCGACCACCAGGGACATGTTTCCCGGATGAAAGCCGCAGTGGGGGCGCTGGGTGTAGAGCCGGAGCGGCTGAAGATAATAATCTCCCAGATGGTGACGCTCAAGCGGGGGGAGGAGATTGTGCGGGTATCCAAACGCAGCGGCGACCTTATCACCCTGAAAGAGGTTATAGATGAGGTAGGGCCGGACGCCTGTCGCTTCTTTTTCCTCTCCCGTTCCGCTGATAGCCAGATGGAATTTGACCTGGAGTTGGCTAAAAAGCAGTCCCAGGATAACCCGGTCTATTATGTACAGTATGCCCATGCCCGGATAGCCTCTATTTTGCGCAAGGCCAGTGAGGGGGGTTACGTATGGCAGGATGGTACTGATTCGACAGCTTTGCTGACCTCAACTCACGAATTGGCTCTTATCAGGATGATGTTGCAGCTATCCGAGGTAATCGAGAATATTGCTGCTACTTTGGAAGCCCATCACCTGCCCTACTATGCCACCGAGTTAGCCACCATATTCCATCTGTTTTATAAGCATTGCCGCGTGATGACGGCGAACAAGTCGCAATCGGCGGCGCGGCTGAAGCTGGTAGAGGCGGCGCAGATAGTCCTGGCCCGCAGCCTGCACCTGATGGGGATGACCGCGCCGGAGCAGATGTAAAAAAGAGGAAACAAAAGACCAGAAGCAAGAGGCAAGACGTAGGGGCAGACCCTGTGTCTGCATTGTCATGCTGGAGTCCCGATACATCGGGACGAAGCATCTCAGGGCGGGGTCAGATACGATAGCCTGTGTGGGCCGTCGTAGAATGCGGTTGACGCTGATAGCAGCCCTTGTTAGAATTATGTAGGCCTGCATCGGTATTCTTTGGGATTTGGCGCTTGGGATTCGGAATTTCCGCCATATGGGGATATAGCTCAGTTGGGAGAGCGCGGCGTTCGCATCGCCGAGGCCGGGGGTTCGAGTCCCCCTATCTCCACCAAGGGTATCAATAGGCAGAACTTCCGCGGATAGCCTCTTTTTTCCATCTGGGGGTATCGGCAGCTTATAGCTTATAATGTATAATAGCTTCATTGCCATTGACTTCTATTCGTTTTACAAAAGAACGGAAGAAGGTTTTACTTTCGGTAAAATCGGCTTCTTCGAGAAGGTTTCTAAGGTCGTGGGCATATTTTTTGACAGTCTCGATATTGACATGGTCAACCCCCTGCGCCACCATTTCCGCTTCTACCTGAAGCCTGGTTTTAGTTAGTTCATCCTACCTGGCTTTTAACTGCCGCAGCCTGGGGGCGAGGTCATCCAGGTTCAGTTTTCCCGTCTCCAAAATATCATACAGTCTTGACAGCCGCGCTTTCACATCGTTTAATGTAGCGTTGATAGCGTCCATCCTTTCCTTATGTATGCCTTGAGTAGAGTCTAATTCCTCATTCACCAGTTTTGCCAACTCTTCCAAATGCTCATGTGTTAAAACCTTGTCTTTGATTTGGTCAACAACAAGCCGTTCAACTTTATCTTTGGGTAGACTCCTGGCATCACAGGCATCCTTCCCTTGTTTATGACTTCGATTGCACATGTAATAATAATACTGGTGAGATTTTGCGCTGCGACCAATCATGGCATGGCCGCAGGAGCAAAACAGGAGTCCACTTAACAAATAGAAACTGGGCACCGTCCGGGGATGAGTAGCCTCAGGCGCGTTCGCCGACATTTTCTGGCGGACTTGCAGGAAGGTTTCCTGGGCAATGATAGCTGGCCAGGCATTATCCACCCTCACCGGAGGAACACCGCTATGGATCGCTGGATGTCCCGGCCTTCCGCCCCAGACCAAGGTGCCGCAGTATGCCTCATTATTCAAGACCTTGTGCACTGTCGTCTTGCCCCAGCACTGCCCGGTGCTGGTACGGGATCCTTCCTTGTTGAGGATTTTAGCTATATCTTTACACCCCCTACCGTTCAGTGCCATATCAAATATGCAGCAGATTGTCTGCACAGCAACGGAGCCTTTTGTATCGGGTTCCAGCTTGTACATTGTTTTGGTTCCATCGTTCACAGGAATTTTATGGTAGCCATAGGGTGCCCTGCCGCCGGTATAGAAGCCACGTTCGGCATTCTCCCTGATACCTCGTTTGATATCCTGTCCTAAGTTCTCACTATAGAATTCATCAATAGTCTCAATGACGCCTTCTAAGAGGTGACCGGAAGGGCTATCCTCCAGAGGTTCATTGATAGATATAACCTTAATACCTCTATCCCGTAGCAGCTTCTTGTATGTGATAGAATCAACCCTACTCCGGGCAAAGCGGTTTAGCTTCCATACTAAAATCGCTTCGAATGGAGGGTGCTTAGTTTTGGCAAGAGCAATCATTTCCCGGAAGGCTGGACAGTCTGCGGTACGGCCACTTTCTGCTTCATCCACATATTCCCTGACGATTTCATGGTCATGTTTTGCAGCATAATCCCTCAGCGCTCTAAGTTGGGCTGATATGGAAAGGTCAACGTCCTGGCTATCTGAAGAGACACGACTGTAAATGGATACTTTCATTGTCTACCTCTCTTACTTGCTGTGGACCCCCACCTATATCGGGCAATATTTGCACTTTCCCGGCACGACCCTTCTATGAATTATGATGGACAGTTCCTCCTGTAGGTCTCTTTTTACACGATCAAGCTCTGAGAATGACTTACGTGTATTGATGAACTGCTCCCAATTATTTACCCTCGACTCGAAATCAGTCAACACCTCTTTTATGAGTGCGACATGCGCTTCTTTTATCTCTGCCATTTGAGAGAAGCCATACCGAGTATTGACCAGCCCGTTTCCGCCTGGCACGGTTTTGAAGCCGTGCTCGACGGTAAGACCCCGCTGCCCTCGCGCCAAGGTTTTAACCTGAAAAAAAAGGACATCCACGATTGCGCTCATGGCCTGGATTTCTCCTGCAGCTATTACCTCTCCCAATTTTGGGTGATGTTCAACCTCATCTCTGAGCCGTGTCCTGGTGTCGCCCTCCAGTTCTTCCAGTCTTCCATTCAGTTGCGCCCATTTGGTTAATCCTTTCCAAATTAGTGAGCGGGGCAAGTGTTGCCGCAATGCCGCCTCCATTTGAGGGTCTATACCAGTCAGTGACTGTCTAGCACCAGATATAGTGGAATTAAGCCCCTCGGCATATTTGCAGAGGTACTGGTAGTGGTATTCCAGTGCGTTGCGCAGAACCATTGACCTGGCCTCGCGTGCCCCTAATGTTGAGGAAATTTAGAATCTCCTGACTCCCCCTTAAGCAATCTCTTGAAAATCTTGAGCAGTCTGAGGAATAAACGCCTGCTCCGGCAGTGGTTAAATGGTACACCGTGCGGTGTTTTTTTAAGGAGAATCGTTTAATATAGATATTGTAGAATTTGTTGCCCTTATAGTTGAAAGCACCGTCCAGTTTGGATTCTATCCTTAGTCAAGTATTCCACAGAAAATGTTAAATCCTCGATGAGATTGTTCCCTGGGATTGCCCATCCTGCCCTCGAAACAGCCCCGAAAAGCGTCGAAACCAGCCAAAGAGAGCAGCCGAGAACGCCAGAACCGCTAAGTTATCTGGCGGTCGTAAACATTAGTTGATTTCGGTTTTTCGGCTAGTTTTGACGGTTTTCGGTAGTTTTTGGCTTAGTTTCGACAGGCATAAAACGAGTTTACGGCAAAAATTCGGCACCCGACTGCCGCCAGTTCGGGGCCAGTAATCGTATTGCGTATTGCAGGGTTGGCAACAGTCTCAACAAAGGCCAACTGGCGTTGAACATTCCGATGGAATGTGACTCTATGCTCTTGGTTCTTCCGAAACGATTACCCTTTCCTAGCGGGCGGCTTGTGGGGCGAGTTCTTTGTCAGCGCCCAAACCGAACGTTTTATCGTACAGGCAAGGGGCTAGATAATGTCGCACGTCCTGATTTTCAGATGCATGTCGTTGACTTTCTTGCCGAGTTGTGTCCGTGTAATTCGTAGACTATAATTGGGCTATATTTTTTACAGGAGGCTACCATGCGCCTAAAAGACAAGGTTGCCATAGTCACCGGATCCAGTCGTGGGATAGGCAAGGCAGTAGCAATACAGTTCGCCAGAGAAGGGGCAACTGTTGCTGTTGTGGCATTAAGTGACCCTACGGCCGCCGAGGAAGTCGGTAATACTATTAAGGGTATAAGTCCATCCTCGCTAGCCGGCGTATTCATAACAGATGTTTCGCGCAGACCAGCAGTAATCTCAATGACGCAGCAAATTCTGGAAAGATATGGGCATATCGATATCCTGGTAAACAACGCCGGTATTATTAAACCCACGCACATATGGGACATCCCCGAGGAGCAATGGGACAAGGTCGTCGGTGTTCATCTCAAGGGGACCTTTAATTGCACCCAGGCCGTAATAAAGAACATGATGGAAAAGAAGAGCGGCAAGATTATCAATGTAACGGCCCCCTCGGCCCTGCGCGCCTCTTCCGCCGGAGTTGCGGACTATGCATCAGCTAAGGGTGGAATCATTGCCTTTACGAAAACAGCAGCCAAAGAGCTTGCTCCCTTCCATATCAATGTCAATTGTATTTGCCCTGTAGCCAACACCCGCATGACCGACAGCCTGATGGAATTTAGGCATACCACAAGGGAAGAACATGCCAGTCGCTATCCCCTGGGATGGTTTGCTGAGCCTGAGGAGATGGCTCCTGCTTTCGTTTTCTTCGCCTCCAGAGATTCCGACTATGTTACCGGGCAGGTATTAGCCGTGGACGGAGGGTTGACAATGTGAAGCTATCAAGTAGACTTCCAAAAGTTGGGTTAGGAACTTAACGCGGCATCCCTTAATGTTGACAACCGAAACTCGCTGATGGTAGTATTAGCACATTATTTTATTTTTAGACGCGAATTATTCTCGCTAATCTCAAAAGCCATGGGCATTTACCGTTCCAGTCCAAAGGAGTAGATTTAGACCATTTCTTTAGAGCTACTACGAGCAGCTTTGCCGACGGAATCCTGCACCTGAAGCTGCGTTCCAGCATTCCGTTTGTTTTACCGCAGTTACACTTAGTATGGGAGTTAAATATGCCATCTTACAGAGTAGGCGTAGATACCGGCGGAACCTTCTCGGATTTCTGTGTCCTCAACCAGGACACAGGCGAGATTATGACCATCAAGACACCGTCGACTCCAAAGGACCCGTCTCAAGCGGTAATAGATGGCGTGCGCCAGTTATCCGAGATGGGCATCAGGCCGCAAGACATCGTGTCTTTTTCTCACGGCACCACCGTCGGCACCAATGCCCTTCTGGAAGAGAAGGGCAGCCAGACTGGTGTGCTGCTGACCGAGGGCCTGCGTGGCATCAACGATATCTATGCTGGGTCGGCTTTGAGTCAGGGCGCTTTTGAGCTATATAGGGTCCTCCCCAAGTACCAGGTACCCCCCAGGCTTTGCCTCGGCGTAAAAGAAAGGGTGGATTTCCGCGGGAATGTGATTGAGTCTCTGGACAAAGACCAAGCCGCCGACGCCGTTCTCCATCTAAAAGCGAAGGGAGTCGAGTCTCTGGCGGTATGCCTCCTTTTCTCTTTCATGAATCCCAACCACGAGCAGGAACTCGGTGAAATCATCAAGCAGCGGCACCCCGGCTGTTTCATCTCACTGTCCTCCGAGGTGCTGCCCCAGATCAGGGAATATACCCGGCTCTCCACCACCATAGTGAACGCTAAAATTGGCCCGGTGCTGGCACGATTCCTGCTCAAACTGGCCAAACGCCTCCGTGAGGATGGGGTCACCACAAAGCAGATGTATATAATGCAGTGCAACGGTGGCGTCCGCACCTTCGAAGCCGCAGCCGCCCGGGCCGTGCCCCTGGTCCTCTCCGGCCCTGCCGCCGGAGTCATCGCTGTGGGCAAGCTGGCCAGCCTGGCTGGATTCCCCAATGTCATCGGCCTTGATATGGGCGGCACCAGTTGCGATATCGGCCTGGTGAAGGACGGTGAGATCCTGCAAACCATCAAGTCCAGTGTAGGTAAATGGGACATCGCCATACCTATGCTTGACGTTAATACTATAAGCGCCGGCGGTGGGACCATTGCCCGGGTCGATGGAGTGGGTAATCTGGTATTAGGGCCAGATAGCGCTGGGGCTGACCCGGGTCCGGTGTGCTATGGCCGGGGCGGCCAGTCACCTACCGTTACCGATGCTAATCTCGTCCTGGGATTTCTTAGTCCGGACAATCTACTGGCAGGCAAGATGAGTATCAATAAAGAAGCAGCGGAGAAGACCATCACGGAGAAGATAGCTAAGCCTCTCGGTCTGGGCTTGCTGGAGGCGGCAGATGGCATCATAAGGGTTGTCAATGCCGATATGGAGCAGGGCGTAAGGGCGGTATCGGCAGAGAAGGGATACGACCCCAGGGAGTTTGTCCTGTTCGCTTTTGGTGGCGCTGGGCCTGTCCACGCCGCCCGTCTGGCTGCTGCCCTTAATATACCCAGGGTCATGGTGCCGCTAGCCCCTGGCGTGACATCAGCCCTCGGTCTGCTGCTGGCCGACGTGCGCCACGATTATGTCCGCTCTCATCTCGACCCGCTGGCAGCCCTTGACCCCGAAATGGTCAACCGGCAGTTCAATGACCTGGCGGAAAAGGCGGTTGCAGAGTTGAAATCCGAGGGATTCTCACCGGAGCAGGTTCAGATAGCCAATTTCATGGATATGCGCTATGCCGGACAGGGCTATGAGATAACTGTGCCAGCCCCATCAGGGATGTTCGATAAAACAATGCTGGACACGATGCGCTCCCGGTTCGATGCCCAGCATGAACGGCTTTTCGGACACAAGGCCGAGACCCAGCCCGTCGAGGTAGTGAGCTACCGGCTGGTATCGACGGTGGCGGTGCCCAAGCCGAAGCTCAAGGCCTATCCGAAAGCCACGGACTCCTCCGACAAAGCCCTCAAGGGGCGGCGACAGGTCTACTTCGGGCGGGACACGGGCAGCATACCTTGCGCCATCTACGACAGGGAACGGCTTCAACCAGGCCATAAGCTGAAGGGACCTGCCATTGTGGACCAGATGGACTCTACTACGGTTATCTATCCGGGCCAGAAAGCTGTCATAGACACCTACCGGAACATCATCATTTCAGTGGTGGAGGGTTAAGGATATGGCCAGTATCGACCCTATTACCTTTCAAGTGATAAGCACCGCTTTGACCGGAATCGTGAGGGAGATGCAACTCCTGCTTTTCCGCACCGGGTACTCGACTGCCATCCGAGAATCCCAGGATGCATCCTGCGCTATCCTCGACAAACAGGGGAATCTGGTAGGACAGTTCCGGTCCTTGTACATGCACATGGGAATTTTCCGGGCGATGACCGATGCTTTGTTCAAAAACTATCCGTCTTCCCAGATGGAGGACGGTGACGTTTTCATCCTGAACCACCCTTACCAGGGGGGCAGTACCCATGTCTCCGATATGGGGGTTATCGCCCCCGTTTTCTATCACGAAGAGATCGTCGCTTTCTGCGCCAGCATGGCCCATAAGACTGACATTGGCGGGGCTGTTCCAGGCAGCGCCTCCGCACAAGCTACGGAAATATACCAGGAAGGCCTTCTGGTACCGCCAGTTAAGTACATGAGCCGGGGACAGGTCAACCGTGAGGTGGACGTTCTACTCAGAGCTAATAGTCGTACTCCGGAAATCCTTGTCGGCGACATACGGGGTCAGGTAGGTGTGTGTCATGTAGGCGGTGATAGATTACGTAACATGATCGACAAGTATAGTAAAGAAACTATGCTTTGGGCCTTCGATGAAGTTATGGACCGCACTGAGAAAAGGGTGAGGGATGGCGTTAGTAAATGGCCGGACGGCAACGCCACGGTGGACGGCTTCATGGACCCCGACGGAATTCTGCTTCATGAGCCGGTAAAGCTGCGTCTTGAAGTAACAAAGAAAGGCGATTTGCTGGTCTTTGATTTCACGGGATGCGATGACCAAAGTAAAAGCCCACTCAATTTAAAGGCAACAGGAACTGCGACGGCCTGCTATTTCGGGATAGTGGCTACGATCGACCCCACTCTGCCAAATAACGAGGGCCTGTGCCGTGCTATTCAGATCAAGTTCCGGCCTCACTCGGTGTTGAATCCGGATCCACCAGGGGCTGTAAGTTGTTATGCCTTCACCGTCGGCAAGGTCTTGAACATGGTAGTTACTGCGTTGCGCCGGGTGTCCGGGCAAAGGGCAATAGCCGAGAGCGGTACAGGCGGCGCTTTGACCATCGGTGGCCGTAGTATGCTGACCGGGTCTCCTTACATCCAGTACGAACTGTTGGGGTCCGGCAGCGGTGCCGTTGATGGCGATGATGGATTTATGGGCACTTATGGCTCCAGGGGGGTGCCAGGCCATATCAAGGAAATACCCATCGAAATTGTCGAGACAGAATTCGCCTGCCGGATGTTGCGTTACGAGTTGATACCTGACTCCGGGGGGGCAGGGCGATTCCGCGGGGCCCCAGGCACCTTGAAGGAATACCTCATTCTGGACAAGGAGGCGCGGATGGGCATACGTTCATCAGGGTTTGTCTTTCCAGCCCGGGGCGATGCGGGCGGCCAGCCAGGCCGGGCCTGTGTTGCCACCCTCAACCCCAGCTCTTCCGGAGAACGGACTTTCCCATGTCGCATAGCCAATGTCAACCTGAAACCCAGCGATATTCTCAGAATGGAGACGGGGGGCGGAGGTGGGGTAGGCAACCCGAGGGAAAGGCAGCGTGCCAGCGTGTTAGAAGACATAGAAAACGGCTATGTCACAAAGCGTGCCGCCGTTGAGATCTATGGACTCAAAGAGTCAACGAAATAGAAGGAGAGGGCAATCATGAAGTTCAAGGCATTTCTGAGCTATATTGTGGTGGTCACGATGGGGATAACCTTGTTTATCGCGTGTTCCAAGCCAGCGCAAGGGCCGGCGCCAGCTACGAAGCCTCCCATAAAGATAGGGGTTATAGTAGCCGCCACCGGAGTCCGGGCGGGCGCCGGCGGGCCTGAGAAGGAAGGCGCCGTATGGGCAGCGGAGAAAATCAACGCCAAGGGGGGAATCAACGGGCAAAGGATCGAACTGGTCATCGAAGACGACGAGGGCAACGAAACTAATACCGCCAGCCTAGCCCGTAAACTGGCCACCGTGAACAATGTGAGCGCTATAATCGGGGGCACAAGCATTGCGTCCACCAAGGTGCTGGGGAAGACCGCTGAAGAGCTAAAGGTACCATATCTAGCCTCAATGTACGGCGATCTGTTCATCAACAACGGAGACAAGTATTCGTTCTCACCCTGGGGGCTATACAACGATGAATATACCTGGTACTACCAATACTTATTGAAGGGGCAGGGGTGGAAGAAGAAGGTGGTCATTCTTCACGATGCGACCAGCTCGGGGCAACTCGCTGCCAAAATTGCCAAAGATGTGTTAGGACCGGCCGGGGTTGAAGTAGTCCCGGAACAATACCAGGTAACCGATCTCGAGTTCGCCTCCACCTGGGTAAAGATAAAAAACGCCAGGCCAGACGGAGTGTTCCTCTACGGGGGCACAATTCCGGCGCCGGCCGCTATAATGAAAGCGCGAATGGAAACCGGCAATAGCAACATTACTGTGGTAGCTGTACCTTCTATTGCGACAAAGATGCTGGTGGACCTTGCCAGTCCTGCTGCGTTGGAGGGCCTGGTTGTCGTAGGGAGCTATTTTGCCTTTGACCCCAAAACCCAGCCTCCTGCCGAAAAGGAACTATTCGATATCATTGCTAAGAGCCAGGGGACGGGTAACTATCCCGCTGTGTACCACGGGGTGACTTGGGATGCCATGCAAATACTGGCCAAGGCCATGGAAACCGCGGGCGGCGACCGGGAGAAGGTTGTTACTGCCCTACACGGCATCAAGAACTCTACTCTAACCCTAGGGACACACAATTTCGGCCCCGGAGACACAATGGCGGACCACACCAGTCTACGGGTCAAAGACCTGAAGATATTGAAATGGGAGAAAGGGGCCTTCCAACAGGTGCCCTACACCCCCTGAGGCGATAGGACGGTCGTGCAAGCAGTCACACGTAGTTTCTCGAAAATGGAGTTTGCGTGATGAGCGCCGAGAGCCTGGTACTTTTGTTAGCGACGGGCGTGACCAAGGGGGCAGTCTATGGCTTACTAGCTCTCGGCTTTCACATCCTGTATGCAGCTACCCGCATGCTTCACTTTGGGTACGGGGCGGTGGCCGTTCTAGCCGGATTGATAGCGTTGACGCTGACAAATGGCCTTCACTTTCCATTCTGGTTGACGCTGATAGTCATCATCCTGCTGGGTTGGGCTGTGGGCCAGGCTCACAACAAGTGGGTTCTGGCCCCTGTCCGGAACCGTGACCAGTGGATACAAATGATAGCTCTGATGGCCATCGGCATTGTGGTGGAAAACGCCTATGCGCTGATATGGGGAAAGATGCCAAAAGCGGCCCCAGCCTTCACACCAGGTGCACTGTCGGTCCTGGGAGCACCGGTCAGCTACCAGAGCCTTTGGATTATCGGGATAACGGTAGTGAGTGTGCTAGCGATAAAGTGGCTGCTCGACTATACCTTGATGGGCAAGTCGTTGAGAGGAGCCTCGAACAACCCTCTGGCTGCCAGACTGATGGGCATCAGCGTAATGTCGGTCGGAGGCTATGCCTACGGAATCAGCATGGCGCTAGCGGCCCTGGGCGGTATGGTAATAAGTCCCATAACCTTTGCCGGAGGCCAGTTCGCTTTTCCGCTGACGATGAAAGGCTTTGCCAGCCTGGTTATGGGCGGAATGTTCAGTCCCATAGGCGCAGTGATCGGAGGCCTCCTGCTGGGGTTGATCGAGTCAGTGACGGTGGGTACCATCGGATCTCGGTATATGGACGTCGTCAGCATGTCGGTGCTCCTGCTATTTCTGTTGGTTAGGCCCCACGGCCTCTTCGGCGGGGAGTGAGAATGTCCACGTTAGCAAGCATAGCACGTCCAAGGCGGCTAATACTTTACGCCATACTAGCGTTGTGGCTGGCATTTCCCCTTCTGACTGATAAGACATACTATATCGGGCTTGCTATCACCTTGGGCATATTTGCCATAGTCGCTATCGGCTACAATCTGGTAGCTGGAAACACCGGCATGTTCTCCTTCGGCCATGCCGCTTTCATGGGTATGGGGGCCTATACCTCCGCTGTTTTGTCCATGAAGCTGGGTATGAGTGCATGGATAGCACTACCGTTGTCAGCCATAGTCGCTGGCCTGGCAGGGTACCTTGTTGGCCTGACGTCTGTCAGACTGGGCCATCTGCACCTGGCGATGGCCACAGTTGCCTTCAACATAATCTTTCATAACATAGTGGTCAACTGGACTTTCACCGGAGGCGAAGCTGGATTGGGACCGCTGTCGAGACCCGCGCTCGGCAGCCTGGTACTCAACACGGACCGCAAGTACTTCTACCTGGTGTGGTTCCTGGTGCTGGCCCTACTGCTTTTCACCAGGAATGTGGTTTCTGGACGGATAGGCCGGGCTATGGCAGCGGCCAAGGGCGACGAGATCGCCGCCCAGGTCAGCGGTATCAACGTAATTACGGTTAAACTGAATGCCTTTGCCTTGAGCGCTTTTTACGCCGGCATTGCCGGCAGCCTGTTGGGCTACTACCTGGCCTACGTCGGACCCAAGCCATTCGGCACCGACTTTTCCATACTTCTCTTCCTCATGGTGCTGGTCGGAGGCTTTGGCAGCGCATGGGGCTCATTGTTCGGCGCAGCTCTGATGACATTCCTGCCAGAGTTTTTTCGTTTCCTGTCAAGCCTGGCGTTCATCCCGTATAACGTGCGACTTGTCTTCAGCGACTACACCTACAATCTGCTCCTTTTCGGTGTAGCTATGTACGTGGTCGTTGTATATCTGCCGAAGGGCATAATGGGCATTTCCTGGCGGAATCTGCGATTGGGGAAATCTAAAAGATGATTTCCGCGGAAGAGTGAAACGGATGCTGGAAGTCGTGGAAGTAGTTAAAGATTTTGGCGGACTGAGGGCGGTAGACCACGTGAGTTTTCGTGTCAACCGCGGCGAGATAAAGGCATTGATCGGCCCCAATGGAGCGGGAAAGACAACGCTACTCAAGGTCATAAATGGCCTTCTGTCCCCCACCAGTGGTGAGATTAGGTACGCGGGAAAACGAATAAGCAAAATGAGGCCGCACTCTCGATGTGAACTTGGTATCGGCTCCGTGTTTCAACTGTCCCAGCTTTTTCGAGAGTTGAGTGTACTGGAAAATGCTATGATCGGAATGCATTGCCACACCAAGAGCAATATTATCACCTCCGGACTGCGTCTGCCCGTTTGCACTCGTGAGGAAAAAGCTTCCCGGGACAAATGCCTGGACATCCTGAGTATAGTGGGTCTGGAGGAACGGGCCTCAGTCCAGGCGGGTATTTTGCCCATCGGGCAGCAGCGCCTGCTGGAGATTGCCCGGGCGCTGGCCACTGATGCCAGGCTCCTGCTTCTGGACGAACCTGCCGCCGGCCTGAACAGCGCTGAAAAGGAGCAGCTTGGAAAGGTCATCCTGGGCATCAGAGAACGCGGGGCGGATGTCCTGCTCGTGGAGCATGATATGGAACTGGTGATGGACATTTCCGATTCGCTAGTGGTGTTGGACTACGGCAAGGTTATAGCCGAGGGGCCGCCGGAAAGCGTACGAACCAACAAGGCTGTAATAGCCGCGTATCTCGGAGAGTAACATGCTGAACATCGACGGCCTCCACACCTATTACGGCGACCTTCACGTGCTAAAAGGTTTGAGCATGGGAGTCAATCATGGGGAAATCGTGACGGTGCTGGGTGCCAATGGGGTGGGAAAGTCCACCCTCTTAAAGACTATCATGGGCATCGTACCGTCCAGACAAGGCAAGATATCTTACTTGGGTCAGGACGTGACCAACAGCGCCACCGAGGCTCTCGTCCCGTTAGGGCTATGCCTCGTGCCCGAGGGTAGAGAGTTGTTTACCAACCTTTCGGTCCTGGATAACCTTCGGCTGGGAGCATTTTCTCTGCGGAAGCGCCAGTCAAAAGAGCAGTTCCAGGAATCGTTGGACCAGGTCTTCGGCCTCTTTCCTGCTCTTAAAGGCAGACAACATCAAACAGCGGGGACGCTTAGCGGTGGCGAAAGGCAGATGCTGGCCATAGGTAGAGGGCTGATGTCTAGACCCCGGCTGCTTATGCTGGACGAACCCTCTATTGGGCTTAGCCCCCTGGTGGTCCAGGAGATATTCGGAACGATAAGGAAACTAAAGGCCCAGGGGGCGACGATTTTAATGGTGGAACAGAACACGAAGATTGCTCTTCAGGTTGCCGATCGCGGCTACGTACTCCAAAGAGGCGAGATCTCTCTGGCCGATACGGCCCCGAACCTTCTGGCAAATGAAAACGTTCGAGAGATGTATCTGGGAAAAGGTCGTTCCGCTTCGTGAAGTGCTGAATTAAATCTAAAGCCCTGCGCGAATTTGAGTTTTGGATTTTTCATATTATTTGGAATTTGGTGCTCGCGGGTTGGTTTCGGCGTGCCAGAGTCAGGCTTAGGGGATGCATGTCAGCGAAAGGCGGTTCAAGAATGGCAGATGGACAGGTGGTAGTTGTTACTGGTAGCGCCAAAGGCATCGGCCTGCATATTGCTAAGACCTTCGCCCATGAAAAAGCGAAGTTGGTCCTCATAGATTTGGCGCCGCTGGACAGCGCCCTTCACGAACTTCAAGCACTGGGGACAGACGTGCTGGCTGTTAACGCAAATATCAGAGATGAAAAGACAGTCCGGGCTGCTATGGAGAGGGCGGCAATACATTTCGGCCATATAGACGTCCTGGTAAACAATGCTGCGGTCGTGACCCATTACGGCTGGATGCCGATGTGGCCCCGAGTCCGTGACATGGAGAAGAGTTTCTGGGACCACGTAATCGACACGAACCTGGGAGGAACGTTCCTTTGCTGCAAGCACGTGTTGCCCTATATGGAAACTCAGCGCTCCGGCCACATCATCAATCTGGGGCATCCCGGAGGTGTCAGGCTGCGGGCTTGCGCATACGAGGTTTCAAAGTGGGCTATTCTCCACTTCACGCGGTTTTTAGCCGACGAGGAGCGTGAGTTTAATATCTGCGTCGTCAGCATGCAGCCAGGTCCTGCCATAGCAACAGAGGAAGCCCCGATGGAGGTACGACAGCGAATGCCGGGACCCGAGATTGTGGGGAACCGGTATGTCCTGGCGGCGCGGGCGGGTATGGATCTCACAGGCCACCAGATTGCGGCGCGGGATGATGGTGGCCTTGAGATAGTGATATGAGGTCATGTCCGGGGAGTGTATTTCGCTTATATTCGGTATTGAAAATCCGCGTATCCCGGGGGACGCAAGCTGTTAGTGAACCAACCTTGAGTACGGTGAGCCGCCAAACAGCCACATTCCGACTTGCCCCATTTATGTGATTGAGCAACTCCGATGAGCGAAGCGCATAGGAGGGAGTATTTTGATGCCCCAGAGAAAGGAAAAGGATGAAACAACTGATTACCTTGATGGTCAATGGAAACCCCTACCAGTTGGCTGTGGAGCCGTACCAGCCCCTGGTCGATGTGTTGCGGGATGACCTTAAGCTTACTGGCGCCAAGAAGGGTTGTGGACACGGCCACTGCGGCACCTGCACTGTCCTGCTTGACGGCAAGGCGGTGAACTCTTGTCTGACCCTAGCAGTGGATGTGGAAGGCTGCAACATAACCACTATTGAAGGCCTGGTTACGGATGGCCAAATGAACTCCTTGCAGAAGGCTTTTATCAAGGAGGGGGCCGTCCAATGCGGCTTCTGCACCCCTGGACTCATCATGATGGCCAAATCGCTGCTGGACGAGAATCCAACTCCAACGGAGCAGGAGGTGCGGGAGGCCATCGTAGGCAATATCTGCCGTTGTACCGGCTATGCTAAGGTAGTAAAAGCCATTCTGTCTGCATCTGAAGGGAGGTAGGCGATGGAATACAGGGTTATCGGTCAGAGTGTCCCCAAGAAGGAAGTCGGCGAAAAAGTAACCGGCCGCCAGCAGTACAGCGGCGACCTGATTTTCCCTGACCTGCTTATTGGAAAGATTCTGCACAGTCCGCATCCGCATGCACGTATATTGAACATAGATGCCAGCCGGGCAGCCGCCTTGCCGGGCGTTAAGGCCGTGGTCACGCACCAGGACACCCCGCACTTACTCACCGGTCGTTGGGTCCATGACAGGCCCGTCCTGGCCTGGGACCGTGTGAAGTTCATCGGAGACCCCGTCGCTGCGGTGGCTGCCGTAGATGAAGAGACAGCCATAGAGGCTGTGGATCTGATTAAGGTGGAGTATGAAGAACTGCCTGCCGTCTTCAGCCCAAAAGAAGCTGTGCTACCCGGCGCGCCCATCGTTCACCCTGATCTGGCTAACTATAAATGCGACACGGTCCTGAAACCCCAGGGCAACGTCGTGGAGCAAGGGGGCATGACGCGGGGTGACGTCCAGGCGGCCTGGGCCAAGTGCTATCTGGTCCACGAAGCCGACTACAGCACCCCCGTGGCCTACCAGGGTTTCACGCAGCCTCACGAGACCACGGCGACAGTAGATACCGCGGGCAGGATAACCGTCTGGGCCGCCAATAAAGCTCCGTTTATCCTGCGTCAGATGGTAGCCCAGTGCCTCGCTATACCCATTTCGCGGATTCATATAGCAGCAGTAGCCGTGGGTGGAGATTTCGGGGGTAAAGGCACGGCCCAGACCGAGCCGATATGCGTATTGCTGGCTTTGAAGTCGCGACGCCCCGTACGCCTCACCCTGAACCGGGAAGAGGAACTGACTGCCACGTTCCTCAAAGAGGCCACCACTACACACATCAAGCTTGGCGTCTCCCGGGACGGCGCCATCCTAGCGGTCCAGGGTCACATCACGTATGACACGGGAGCGTATTGCGATATTGCCGCAAGGATGGGTGGTAGCTGTTTCGACTTGCATGGCCCCTACAGGATCCCCAACGTGGACCTTACGGCCAGCAGGGTATATACAAACAACAGCCCGCGGGGGCACATGCGTGCTCCACCCACTCCCCAACCAGTGTTCGCCATGGAGTCCCACCTGGATATGGTGGCATCTAAACTGGGGATGGACCCGATTGAATTCCGGCTGAAGAACGCTGTCGAGGAAGGGGACATCCTCCCCACTGGACAGAAGATAATGAACCCTGGGATTAAGGAGACACTATGTCGCACTCAGGAATTCCTCCGGTCGGAAAAGAGCGAGCCCAGACCCAACGTGGCCTGGGGAGTGGCGTCATTCCAGTATCACGGGACGACCATAGACCCCTCGGGCATCATCAAGGACAAACGTATGATCCAGTCCAGCGCCTGGGTGAAGTTCAACGAGGATGGGTCAGCAGTGCTTATCAGCGGTGTGACTGAACAGGGGTGCGGCCCGCTGACCATCTTTTCGCAGATTGTCGCGGAAGTGCTGGGAATCTCCTATGATCAGGTCTCGGTCGTGTCCACAGACACCGATGCCACGCCTTTTGAGTTCGGCACCGGCTCCAGTCATACTACGTTCAGGGTAGGTTTCAGCGTCAAGGCGGCTGCAGAGGATGCCCGCGAACAGTTGCTTGAAGCGGCGGCCAATAAGCTGGGTGTGGAGCCGGCATCCTTGGTGGTTCGGGGTGGCCGCGTGCATTTAGCCAGAGACACCAGCAAGGGGCTAACTATCGCCGAGGCCGCGGCCGAGGCCACAGTCCAGCGCGGCTCGCCTATTCTGGGAGTGGGCGTCGGTCAGCGCAAGGCCAAGCTGATCGGAGCTAGCAAGGAAGACTTGCTGGATGCCCCACAGCACGGCACCCACGCTGTCCAGGTTGAGGTGGACCCACAAACCGGGCAGGTGCGTTTACTTAAGTACTTTGCCTGCCACGACGTGGGCTTTGCCCTGAACCCTCAGACTGTGGAGGGTCAGATTGAGGGTGGTGTAGGCTTTGGTGTAGGTTACGCACTGAGCGAGGCGGTCATATCACATAACGGCAAGACCCTGAACTCCAGCCTTACTGATTACCGTATACCGACCTCTCTGGACCTGGTTGACATCAAGACCGAACTGGTCGAGATACCGTCCATCAGCGGGCCTTTCGGAATCAAGGGCCTTGGTGAGGCCACCAATGTGCCTAGCGCCCCGGCTATAGCCAATGCCGTCTACCGGGCTGTGGGCGTGCGTATTACAGACCTCCCACTCACGCCGGAGAAGGTATATCTAGCGCTTAAGGCCATGGGCGAGTCCAAGGCCTGAGGCATGTACTTCCAGAGAGCGGTTATAAAGCGTTAGCCAAGACTCGTGCGAGGCGGCGCACATAACAATGTGGGGTGGTATTCGCGCCGCTCTGCCATCTATGGCTAGAACGATTGAAAAGGAGCGCCGATGCGATTCGACTACTACAAACCAAGAGATATTCAGGACGCCGTCACCTTTCTGGAAAAGGAAGACACCGGGGCCCAGGCCCTGGCCGGTGGCACCGACCTCATGCCACGTATCAAGGACAGACTCACCTCTCCCAAATATGTGGTCAACATAAAGGGTCTCGAACAGTTGCAGGGCATGGGTGCGGAAGGAAGCAGCTTCAGGATCGGTTCCCTGACCACAATCCGGACACTGGAGACGTCGCCGGTGATACGCCGGCGCTATCCAGCCCTGGCCCAGGCGGCCTCAGTGCTTGGCTCAGTGCAAATCCGGAACATCGCCACCGTGGGCGGCAACCTGTGTCACGCTGTGCCCTCGGCGGAGACCGCAGCGCCGTTACTGGCATTCGACGGCAGGGCCAACATTGTTGGCCCCCACGGTAACAGAAGCGTACCCCTGGACCAGTTCTTCCTGGGGCCGCGACGGACCGTCCTCCACCCCGGCGAACTCCTCAAAGAGGTTATTCTGCCATCTTTGCCGGAGCAATATGGAAGCGTCTACATCAAGCTGGGTCACCGCCAGGCGATGGACCTGGCTATTGTCGGCGTGGCTGCCTTCGTGTCCCTGGACTCCCAGGGGCGTTGCGCGGAATGTCGTATCGGCCTGGGGGCTGTGGCCCCTACTCCGGCGAGGGCAAAGCAGGCCGAAAAGCTGCTGAAGGGAGAAAAGCTCACCGAGGCAGCAATCTTGCAGGCGGCTGAGATAGGCATGGGAGAATGCCAGCCTATCGACGATCTCCGCGCCTCCCGCGTGTACCGATGCGAAATGGTGAAGGTGTTGATGGCCAGGGCGCTGAACCAAGCCCGGGCTGTGGCAGAGGATAGCAAGGCGGCCAGGGCATCATAGGAAAGGGTTAGGCGAGCGTACCCCTAAAGGAATCGGGGAAAGACATCCCACAATGCCTGGCTGATATCTTGAAAGCGAGCTTTTAGGAGCTTGTTAGCACGCCCTATTTGATACGGGCTACCAATGGCTGCCGTAGTCACAAAACCATCGTAGCACAGCAGCCTGCCGCATTTGAACATATTTGTGACACTGCTCACTAAGTTGACAACGACACAGGCGAATGTTATTATGCCCCCATTCTAAAGTCGAGCAAGCTCTGTTCACTGGGTGATACTCAGGAAGGAGAAAAGCCATGTACGGATATCGGGCGCGCATTGGATACACCTCACCACCAGTGGTGACGGAGGTATTCCCCTACGAGTTCTACAAGATTGTACCGGACGGTGTCACCCTGGCCATAAATACTCTTGTGGTCAACAATGCCACCCCTGAGGAATTGCAAGCGAGTTATGACTTGAGCGTGCAAGTTGCTCAGAAGATGGGGAAAGCCGGCGTTGACCTGATAGTGCTGGGGGGCGTTCCCATCAACCTCTGCCGTGGTGTGGATAAAGTAGATGACCTCATCAAAAGCGTGGAGAAGAGCGTCGGTGTTCCTGTGACCACCAGCGTCACAGCTCAGCTCAACGCCCTGCGCCGCCTGGGAACGCGGAAGATCGGCCTTGTCGCCACGAACACGTCTTCAGCCATGGACTGGCAATTCCTGCAACATGCCGGCTATGAGATTGTCGCCATCACCGACGTTCCGGGTCTGCCTGCCTTGAATGATCTGGGCAAGGCCACATCCAAGATGAGCATGGACCGGGCGCGGGAGTTGAAACGTGCCTACCCGCAGGTGGATACCCTGTATTTCCCCTGTCCCCATCGGCCTACGGTAGACATGATCCAGGAAGTGGAGGACGACTTGAATGTGAACGTGGTCACGGCCAGCCAGGCGATCATCTGGGAGGCACTGCGCCGTTGTAAAATTAATGATCCCATCCCGGGCTACGGTCGCCTGTTCCGTAATCTGGAGGCCGACTAACCATACCACCAGCAGCCTAATTCCTGAGTAAATTTATACGTCAGGTCAAAAAGCACTACGGGAGGTGTCGCATGGTAAGGCAATGGCTTTATCTAATAATGTTAGTTCTGTTTGTTGCGCCTGTTGCCTGCGCGCCTAATCAGGTCGCGGTAACCTCATCCCCGACGCCTGCCGCATCAGCCCCGGTATCACCACTCACGTCCAACATCTTAACTTCCGCATCTCAAGATGTAGCTTGGTCAAGTGTTGTTGCGGCAGCCAAGAAGGAAGGCAAAGTCACCATATATAGCTACAAAATGATAGGCGACACGTCGGCAGCTATCTCTCAGTCATTCAAGGAAAAGTATGGTATTTCTGTAGATATCGTTTCCGGAAGGGGATCGGAGTTGGTGGAAAAGATACTGACTGAACAACGTGTTGGCCAAGCCACAGCCGATCTGATGGAATCCGGCCCCACCACCCTGTACACCTTGAAAGACGCCAAACTCACCGTGAGCTCCGCTGATATTCCTGTGCTACAAGAAAAGGATGTATGGCTGGTAGACCCCAGAGTGTCGGATGAGACAGGCCACATTTTGGTGAATTCGCTGAACTCCTATTTCGGTGCAGTTATTAACACCCGGTTAGTGAAAGCTAGTGATGAGCCTAAGTCTCTGAGGGATCTCACCCAACCGAAATGGGCTGGCAAGATGACAACTTACGATACTACGGTTTCTGCCGCTGGATATAATTTCTTTTACACGCTTCTGAGGCGTAAGTTCACCGACCAGGAAACGATGCGGACTTTTGGCCGGAATAATGTGAAATTTGCTGTGAATCTCGCTTCGGGGAGTATGGACGTGGCCCGCGGGGATTTTGCCATGTTCGTAGGCGCTGCGGATTCGTTGTTTGCTCGTTCCGCTGCGGAAGGCGCGCCCGTTAAGGCTATTGCTTTCGAGGAGGGTACCGTTGTCGCCGGCAGCGCCATCGCGGCAGTTATATCGCCCCATCCTAATGCTGCCAAATTATTTATTAACTGGCTTCTAACCCCGGAAGGCCAAAACATGTTTCTCAAAGACCTGCATGTAGCGTCGCCGCGGAAGGACGCTCCTGATTTCAGACTAGAAGCGTTGCGTGTACCGGCAGGCCGCTTGATTGCCACCACCCATGAGGATGATGTGGAGATCAACCGGGCCTTCACGGAAAAGTTTCTTCCCAAACTCTGGAAGGAATAGACCTGCAAGCTATTGAGGGAAAGTCAGGAAGAACAATCCTCAAATGAAAGTATGAATTTAGGGAAAAGAAAGGGGTAAAGTCATGGTTTCTGGGAAGACCCAAATGGGAGGGGTAGCAGGATGGAGAGGTAAGATTGGTAATATATGCCCAGCGGTTCTCTCCGGTGGAGGAGTTCGACACTTCTATCAAATGGCCCCGGAGGGTATCGAGCTAAAGATTGTGACTCTTGGTATAGTTCGATTAACTGACGACCAGGTACTGCAAGCCCTTTCGGGTGTTGATGACGCCGCTCGCCGTTTGGCTGCTCACGGCGTGAACTTTGTCTCTCTTGATGGTCTACCCCTTGTCACTATCAAGGGATATGGTTGGGACAAAGAGCTGATTAAGCGGATTGAAGGTATTGCGGGGTGTCCTGCGACTACCTCCGGTACAGCCGCTGTCGAAGCTTTCAAGTCCCTATCCGTCAAGAGGGTAGTCATGGCCTCGCCCCTGCCGGATGAAATTAATAAACGTATCAAGAATTTCCTTGAGGAAAACGGCGTAGAGGTGATCAACGTAAAGAGTTTGAACATACAAGAGAACAGGCGAATATGTGAGTTGCCTGAGAACGTATCCTACAATGTGGCTAAGGAAGCTTATCTGGGTGCATCAGAGGCAGAAGGGATATACATCCCCTGTGGTGCATGGGTGGGTCCAGCTGTGATCGAGTACTTAGAACGAGATTTTGGGAAGCCCGTGATTACGAGTCCCCAAGTGGTCCTGTGGGCAGGCCTTAAGGCGCTTCACATTAGAGATCATGTCAAAGGTTATGGGCAAATATTCGAAACATTATACTCCGCTAGTGCTTAATTGTGATAGTCCCCGCATATATTATTCATAGCTGGAACATGGATTTTTAAATAGGAGCATTGAAGGACTGTAATTCGCCTACCAGAAAGTATAATTTGGTACTCAGCCGGGTGGCTGAGCGCTAACATGAATAACCAAACCTAATGGCTTCAAACGGACAAATAAGGGATACCCAGGGGACGACAGCCAACTTTTAGTTAGCCGATAGGAAGTGAATTGTATGGAAGGCCAAATAAATAGATTGATATTTTGGGAGAGGTCAATACTAATACCATCGTTAGTGGTTCTCTTCTTTGTTACCGTTACGATAGCTTGCGCACCGAGAGCAGTCCCTTTAACACCTCCCGAAAAACCGTCGCCAGTTTCTGGGACCACGCGTAATGCTGCAACAGTAACTCTAACACCCGAAGAAATAGCCTGGGAAAAGCTGGTGCAGGCAGCCAAACAAGAAGGCAAGGTAACGATTTATGGTTACAGTATGATAGGCGATGTTGGTCTAGCCGTCGCTCAAGGATTCAAGGATAAATATGGCATTACGGCAGAAATGATTTCCGGGTCAGGGGCACAGCTAGCGCAAAGGATACTGACCGAGCAACGTATTAGTCAAGTAGCGGCTGATGTGGTGGAGGGTAACCCATCAATTATTTACCCCTTAAAAGAAGCCAATTTCACCGTGAGCTCTGCTGATATTCCCGTGCTACGAGAAAAAGATGTGTGGCTAATAGACCCCAAGGTAGCGGACGATCCAGGGCACATTTTGGGGCACGCACTTCAAACCTATCACACATATATTAATACTCAATTGGTAAAAGCTGGCAGTGAGCCAAGATCTTTGCGTGAGCTAACCCAGCCAAAATGGGCGGGCAAAATGGTTACGGAAGATCCTACATTTTCTAGCAGTAGTTACACATTTTTCTACACCCTCGTGCGGCGTAAGTTCACCGACATGGCAACACTACGGGCGATTGGAATGAATGATCTGCACTTTGAAGTTAATACAAATCAGATGGCTGCGGACATGGTTAAAGGGAAAAATGCCGTCCATGTCGGCGCTGCAGATAATAGTTATGCTAAGGTAGCTCTGCCGGGTGTCCCCGTTAAAGCCATTGCTTTGGAGGAGGGAAGTGTGGTCGCCAGCAGTGCTATTGCGGCAATTAAAAACTCTCCCCACCCTAATGCTGCTAAACTATTTGTAAACTGGATCATCACTCAGGAGGGGCAGACCAAATACATCAAAGAGCGGGGCATATTGTCGATACGGAAAGACGTGCCTGATTTCAGGCCAGAAGCGTCACAAGCAGCGCCTATTCGTCTGGTTGCACTCACGGCAGAGGATTATAAGGAAAATGCCAAAGCATTTAGTGAACGAGTACTCCTGAAACTCTGGAAAGAATAGCTCCGGCAGGTAATGTGGAGAGTCACCGAGAGCCGTCTTCAGATGGCAGTATGAATATTGGGACAAACAGGTGATTTATGGGGGCCACTGAGAAATTCGCCCGGTTCACAGTGGAGACCGGGTATGATGACATACCGCGCGATGTCATAGAGAAATCCAAGCGCACGGCCTTGGATTGCCTTGCGGCAGCTATGGCTGGCTGTGCTGAACCGGGAAGCCGGACCATCACAAGCTATGTGAAGAGGCTCGGCGGGCCGCCTCAGGCGTCCGTATTTGGTGCGGGTCTCCGAACTTCGGCGGCTGACGCTGCCCTGGCCAACGGCTCCATTGCCCACGCCCTGGACTACGACGACGGCGGTATGAAGGTTGGACACCCCAGTGTTATGGTACTACCTGCCGTTCTCAGCCTCGGTGAGCATCTGGGTTCCTCCGGCCAGGAGACACTGGCCGCCTACATCCTGGGTCTGGAAGTCCAGGGCAAGATAGCCCTCAACACTGACTTCAAGCTCATGGAGAGCAGCCTGAACAGTCAGAGCTGGTATGGCTCCGTGGGCGCGGCTACAGCATGCGCCAAGCTGCTCCGCCTGGATGAGCGCAAGACCCGAATGGCCCTTGGCATCGCCGCTAACCTTGCCTGTGGCCTATCGGCTAACCAGGGAAGTACGGCTGGCCCTATGGGGGCGGGAAACGCCTGCCGTAATGGTGTGGTAGCCGCTCTCATGGCGCAGGAGGGGCTTACGGCCAATCTCGACATCATCGAGGCAAAAAACGGCTTCTGCTACGCCTTGGCGGGCCCAGGTTGCTATGACGCCGAGCGCATGGTGAGGGGTATGGGCAATCCCTTCTATATTGAGTCTCCCGGCATCGGGTTAAAGAAGTACCCGAGCTGCTATCATACCCACCGTGCGCTGGACGCGGTGTTCCAGTTGATGGAGGAGCACGGCCTCAGCAACGAGTACATTAAGGAAGTCGAGGTGGGCACCTCGGAGCGGGCCCTGCGCGTGCTCGCCTTTTCCGAGCCAGCAACACCCTACCAGGCCAAGTTTAGCATGCATTACTGCATTGCTGCCGCCATAGTTGACCACCGGGTGACGCTCGACACCTTCACACTTCAGAAACTGGAAGATCCCCGCATCGTTGAGGCCAGAAAGAAAGTCCACCTCTTCTTCCCCGATATACCTATCTGGCCTGGTCTGGCGGATGTAGGCCCGGAGACCAGGTTCGTTGGTAATCCGGTAACCATCCGGACGAGAGATGACCTAAGCTACAGCGCCCGGGTGGACATACTTCGGGGCGACCCCGCCCTACCGCTGACTGACGACGAGCTACTGACCAAGTACAGGGACTGCGCCAGCAACGGACTGCGCCCGGAAAACATAGAGCGCAGCGCAGGGTTGGTTTTGGAGCTAGAAAAGTTGACAGATATCGGGACGCTAATGGCCATTCTCAGGGCGCCCTTACCCTAGTCATCTTTGCGCAAGACTTTGGATTTGAGACCCTAGACATCCTTTTAACTAGCCCGGAGGAGGTGTTACATGACAAGGAAATGGGCATGCCTGGCAATGTCGTTTACACTGATGGCGCTCTTTGCTTGTGCGCCCAAACCGGCCTCCGTACCGACAACGCCAACCCCACAACCACCGGCGCCATCCCCGGCATCGCCAGTCACGTCTAACATCTCAACTCCCATGTCTCAAGATGCGGCCTGGTCGCGTGTTGTGGAGGCGGCCAAGAAGGAAGGTAGTGTCACTGTCTATGCCGTTACCATTATAGGTGACACAGGCCAGGCGGTGGCCGATGCTTTCTACAAGAGATATGGCATCAGGGTAGACATAATCGCTGGGCCGGGTTCAGTGTTGTCAGAAAAAATCAGGACAGAACAGCGAATGAACCAGGTGATAGCAGATGTGGCGGCGGAGTTATCCGCTGCATTCGCCGTTGTGTTGCTTCAAGAAGGGCACCTCACGCCATTGGTCAAAGAATTACCCGTACTTCGAGAAGACGCTTGGCTCGTACCACCTGCTATGGATGATGGTGGGAATATCATCCGAGGTTTTCCCAGTTTCCACAGCCCATGGATAAATACTGACCTCGTAAAGCCGGAAGAGATGCCAAAGTCCTGGCCTGATCTGCTAGACCCACGTTGGAAAGGGAAGTTGTTAATCATGGATCCCCGCACTGTTGCTGCTCCCGACAGAGCTATCTATACTCTGACCAAGTACAAGATTGTGGAACCTAACTTTTTCCCCAGGCTGGTGGTCCAAAATCTGTCAATCCCCGCGGGGGTTGGCATGGGTCCACCTTTTACAGCTCTGGCCAAGGGCGAGGGGGCCGTCTTGATTTTTGGCGTTGACTCCCAGGGCGGCCCTGTTTTAAAGGCTGGCGGCCACATTAGGCCTACGGTGCTCGCAGGTAGTGTGGTTGGGACAAGCGGTGCCATCCAGTTAATCAAAAATGCCCCTCACCCCAATGCCGGGAAACTCTTCATCAATTTCCTTCTTTCTCAGCAAGGATACGAACTGGTGACTACCATCGCCCAGTTGGGGTCGTTAAGAAAGGATGTCGCGGATCGCTCGGTATTGGCCAGCCTTAAACCATTCAACGTTATCGCCAACACTATTGAAGAAGAAATCCAGATTTCCAAGAATAACCGGGAAGGCGTAGCGGCTAAGGTTTTGGGGGTTCAGTAGGACAGACTATTCAAGGCCGTCCCTTTCCCTTTTGTTTAGTTTATTGGGCAGCATATATTTTTCGTTTTGTAGGAGGTAATACATGATACGGAAATGGACATTCATGGTAACGGTGTTTATACTGATGGCGCTTCTTGCCTGTGCGCCCAAACCGGCCTCCGTACCGTCAACGCCAGCGCCACAACCAGCAGCGCCAGCGACCACGCTACCAGCGGCTAAGTCTCAGAGCCCGGAGGATGCAGCTTGGCCGCGTGTTGTAGAGGCGGCTAAAAAAGAGGGTACAGTCACTGTCTATGGCTACACCTTTATAAGCGACGTGAACCCGGCCATAACTGATGCTTTCTATAAAAAATATGGCATCAGGGCGGAAATAATAACCGGGCCGGGTTCCATGAACTCAGAAAGACTCCGGACAGAAGCGCGAATGAAGAATATGGTAGCTGATGTAGGGGAATACTCCCCTACATTTGCCACTATCCTGTCGCAGGAAGGGCTCGTGGTACCAGTGGGCAAAGAGTTGCCCGTACTTCGGGAAGACGCGTGGCTTGCCCCACCCTCCATGGACGAGGGCGGAAACACTATTCGCGGCTATCCCGCTGTACAAAGCCCCTGGATAAATACAGATATCGTGAAAGCGCCAGATACCCCGAAGTTATGGTCGGACTTGCTGGATCCGCGCTGGAGCGGGAAACTGCTGATCATAGATCCTCGTACTGCAACTAGCGCCGACCGAATTGTGTATACTCTCACCAAATATAAGATGGTGGAGTCTGACTTCTTCACCAAGCTGGCCGGCCAAAAGCTGCTAATCCCCGCAGGAATCGGCACTCGTCCTCCGTGGACAGCCCTGGCCAAGGGTGAAGGGGCTATTGTGGTGTTTGGCTCTGATTCGCAGGGCGGCCCGGTTCTCAAAGAGGGCGCACATATTAAACCCATAGTATTGTCGGGATCTGTGATTGTGACCAGCAGCGCCTTTCAGCTTATTAAGAATGCCCCTCATCCCAATGCTGGGAAACTGTTCATAGATTTTGCCCTATCCCAGCAAGGATACGATTTAGTGACCAGGATGAATCTGCTTAGTTCATTGAGAAAGGATGTTTCGGATATTTCGGTAATGGCAAGCCTTAAACCTTTTAACATCGTCGCTAATTCCATTGAGGACGAAGCTGCGATTGCCAAGAGCAACCGGGAAGGCGTTGCAACCAAGGTATTAGGGATTCAATAAGATAGCCGCCTTTACAATTGAGCAACTAACCTGCCAACTCTGCTGAGAATCTTTATAAAAAAACTATTTACAGAAAGGAGAACAGCATAACCTTATGGACAGCGTTTCCAAACCTATTCAAATTAAGGTGATCAATAGTTCTATCCCCGGTTTCCTGGCGCAACCTAACGCAGAGGGAGTCTTCCCGGGCATGGTGGTAATCCAGGAGTGGTGGGGGTTGGCGGACCATATAAAAGAGGTGTGCATGCGTTTGGCACGCCAGGGCTTTGTGGCGGTAGCCCCGGACCTCTATCACGGCAAAGTGGGCCGCACGGCGGAGGAAAACATGGCGCTACGCGCCCAGGTTTCCGATAAGGGAGTAATGGAGGAGTTAGACGGGTCAGTGACCTATCTCAAAGAGCAGGCGTTCGTTAAAAAAGGGCGTATCGGCGTCATCGGTTTTTGCTTCGGCGGCCGCTATTCCCTGCTTTTTGGGTGCCACAGCAAGGAACTGGCCGCTACCGTCGTTTACTATGGACCTCCGATTAATACCCAGATAACTGAAAAGACGCCGCTAAATCCAATTGACCTAATTCCCAACCTTGCCAGTCCTCTATTGGGTATCTTTGGCGAGGCCGACGCCTCCATTCCTTTGGGTGATGTCGGCAAGTTGAGGGAAGCATTGCAGAAAGCCGGTAAGTCTTTTGAGATAAAGACCTATCCAGGGGCCCAGCATGCTTTCAACAATGATACGAACGCGGAACGGCACCACCCTGAAGCTTCTAAAGGCGCCTGGCAGCGTACAATAGACTTCTTGAATCGTCACTTAAAGGGCTAGACAACAAATGTGGTAAGCCCTGAGAATACCCCAGGACTGGACAAATGCTGAGGCGAGCAATCGTGGTTGACTCCGAGAGAAAAGTGAGATTAAGAAGCTTTCTACCAACGACCTTTGGTAAAGGGGGGATTAATGGGCGAAGAAGTACGCGAGATTAATCGAACACCTGAAAAGGAAGCTCCTGGCTCTCGAGCTTCCCAGAACAGCAGTCGAGTCAGTTTTTGGACCCGAAGAAGTCAGAATCCGACCTACGAAATCGTGGGGGAACTGGAGCGCTTTGATGCCAGGGACATCCTCTCCAGCCGGGCCGCCCTGAAAGCAGGAACAGAGCGTTACCGGGATTACTACAAACGGCATCCGGAGAGAGAGGAGAAAGACAAGAAGCTAAGGCCCTTTGCCAGCGCTGAGGCGAGAGAACACCAGAGGTCCAATCTTTTCGGCAATGAGCCACTGGCCCTGGCGCTAAGCAACGCCTGTAAGATTGCCTATCTGCTGGGAGACAGTGCCTATGGCCAAGTCGCCGAGCATAAGGTGCAACTAGCCCCACAGGTAGCTGCGAAGAGCGTTAAGGCGGCAGCCCGCTATTTTGGCGCCGACCTGGTCGGTATCTGTGAACTGAACCCAGCCTGGGTCTACAGCCACTGTAGCAACGATGACACACCGGGCCTCAAGTGGGGAGACCCAATCGAGCTCAACCATCGCTATGCTATTGCCATTGCTGCTGCGCACAATTTCGACATGCTCCTGTCTGGCAGAGGGATTGGTATTATGCCTACCATAGAAACCAACGAGACCGCTTTCAGCAAGGTCACTATCCCCACCATCCGGCTGGCGTCTTATATCCGGGCCATAGGCTACCCGGCGGAGGCCCATACGATGATGAGCAAGGTCAACGCCGTCGCCGTGGCTGTAGACGCGGGGTTGGGAGAGGTAGGAAGAAACGGCCTTCTGGTCACCAAAGAGTTTGGCTCTGGCGTGCGCATTAATGTCGTAACCACTGAGTTACCCATGCTAGTAGACATGCCAGTCGACATTGGAGTGCAGGACTTCTGTGATCGCTGCTTCAAATGCGCCGATACGTGTTCCTCTGGTTCCATATCGCGACGAGGCAAGGAAATCATCCGTGGCGTTAAGCTGTGGCCAGTTGACGATGAACTATGCTCGTACTTAAGGGCCTCGCAAGGCGGAGAACCCATTTGTTTCAACTGTCTGAGTTGCTGCCCTTGGACAAAACCACACAATTTTGTCCATCAGAGCGCCGCCTGGCTAGCAGCCCGGTCCTCGTTGGCCAGGACGGCTCTTATCTGGATGGACGATGTTCTTTACGGACGTATACCTCACCAGCACCCGCTTCCTGAATGGCTGGAGTCCGATACCGCAAAGCTCAACTTCAAGGAGCGTCTTTCGGTGCTGTTGCACAAAATCTAAATCGGGCAAGTTCTTGGCTGGATGTCTGAAGTTTGACCCCAAGGAATTTACCCGTCTCTTCCTGGCTGGCGGGTATTCTTTAATGTGCCACCAGTTTGCAAACTGGCTATCGTGGGATAGATGGACTCGACATTATCTCGGTTTTGGAGGATTAACCTCATGTCCGATATTGATCCCATCACCTTTCAGGTGATAAGCACGGGTCTAACTGGCATTGTCAAAGAGATGCAGCTTCTACTGTTCCGGACCGGCTATTCCACAGCTATCCGTGAGTCCCAGGACGCATCCTGCGCCATATTGGATAGGCAAGGGAACCTGGTGGCCCAGTTCCGCTCCCTGTATATGCATATGGGCATGTTCCCACCTATGATGCATGCCCTGTTTGAGGGCTATTCTGTTTCGCAGATAGAAGAGGGCGATGTTTTCATACTGAACCATCCTTACCAGGGGGGGAGTACTCATGTTTCAGACATGGGGGTGGTTGCCCCGGTTTTCTATCATGGTGAGTTGGTGGCCTTCTGCGTCAGCATGGCCCACAAGACAGACATAGGCGGCGCTGTCCCCGGGAGCGCCTCCGGACAGTCTACCGAGATATATCAGGAGGGTCTCCTCTTGCCTCCCCTCAAATATGTCAGTCGGGGGGTTATGTCCAGAGAAATCGAAGCAATACTCAAGGCCAACAGCCGGACACCCGAGGTGCTCACTGGAGACATTCGAGGACAAATTGGTGTGTGTCGCATCGGTGGGAACAGACTAGGCAAATTAATGGACAAATATGGACGTGATACCATATTGTGGTCTTTCAACGAGGTAATGAACAGGACCGAGAAACGGGTACGGGCGGGAATCTCCAATTGGAAGGATACCACAGTTGAGGTAGAGAGTTTTCTGGATCCAGATGGATTTGTCCAGGAACAACCGGTAAGGCTCCATGTATCTCTAGCTAAAAGGTCCTCTTCTCTTTTTTTTGATTTCTCACAGAGCGATAGCCAAACACGAGGTCCTCTCAATCTTAAACCAGCCGTAACATTATCCGCCTGTTATTTTGGTTTGGTAGCCACTATTGATCCCACCATACCTAACAACGCGGGCTTGGCCAGGGCAATGGAAAGCCGGTTCGGCAATCACTCGGTATTGAATCCAGACCCACCTGCTCCTGTTAGTTGTTATTCCATGACGGGAGCGAAAGTGCTTTACCTGGTCGTAAATGCGCTCCAGCAACTATCGGGGCAAAGCCCCATGGCCGACAGCGGTATCGGGGGAGTCCTGACTATTGGCGGTCGGAGCTTATTTACCGGCCGTTCGTATATCCAGTATGAAATTCATGGTGGCGGCAAAGGCGCCATAGAAGGGGATGATGGAGGGTCAGGGGGCCATGGGATTCGGGGTGCTCCTGGCCACGGAAGAGAGGTGCCCGTGGAAATCCTTGAAACCGAATTTGGTTGCCAGTTGCTTCGCTATGAAATGATCCCTGACTCAGGTGGGCCAGGCAAGTTTAGAGGCGGCCCGGGGACGCTGAAAGAGTACCTGATTTTGGATAAGGATGCCCGGATGGGAGTGCGTTCCAACGGGTTCGTCTTCCCTGCCGACGGCAGTGACGGTGGTTTACCCGGGCGGCGCGGGGCTGCAATATTGAATCCGGCTACCCCCCTGGAGAAGAGGCTGCCCCCCCTTATAGCCGATGTCAGGTTAAAGTCTGGCGATATCATCCGGGTGGAGACTGGAGGGGGTGGAGGGGTGGGAAACCCTCGGGGAAGAAGCCGTGAAAAACTGCTGGACGACTTAGAAGATGGTTATATCTCTCGCAAACAAGCTGAAGAGGTATACGGCTTCGTAACCATTCCTGACAAGTTAAGGGGAATAGGTGAGAATAGGTATTGACACTACAACGGATCCAACACCGCTTCAGCGCCTCCTGATATATCACTTAGAGGAATTCATTTGCTGAACTTTGTAAAATTGGCTGTAACCCTAGTACAAAGAGAGCGGCCAAAGTGAAATCGGCTTTTACGTGATATAACGCCAATCACAATAGGACAAATTGTATAATACCTGTCTCGCGAAAGACACAGCGCAACTGTAATCCTGATATAATGGGTTCGGTGGTGCATCCGATTGGTCGGACGAACCGATTGGTTTGGCCTACCCAGTTTTACCGGGCCGGACGACCAGGCTGTGCCTAGACCTTCCTGGTAAAACCGATTAGAGCGTAAGACTGAAAGCTAGTTCAAAAGTTCTGCCTATTGTAACCCTATCTCCACCAAAAATCTGGTATGACCGTTTCAATTAGCCCTTCTTGACGGTTTCTTGGATTTCGCCTCGAAAAGCTTCACCACCTGTTCCCTTAGGTAGCGCTGGACGTAGGAATTTATTGTGCCATCAGGGTAAATAATACGATTCCCGATTAATGGCTTCATCCCTCACCTGGGTGGGGACGCGTGTTACCATAACCGTTCACCACCAAAGGTTGGCGCTTCCCTTGCCTTGTTTTTAAACCGGACTACATAAGCATGGTTTCCAGTCAGCCCCAGGGCTTTGGTCAGGTGGTCCGTTCTCAAATTCAAATTTAGCTGTCTGTGCAAAATCTAGACCCTTAGCGAGCCACGGAACGCCCTGGCGCTATAGTAAGAGGGCGCACTGTTGTGATACACGAAGACATTGCCGTAGCGTCGATCAGCAAAGAGGGCGCCGCCGAGTTTTCTAATATCAGAAGGTGTTTTCACCCAGCTCGACGTCTTCGTATCGAAATTTCCAAGTTTCTGCAACTCTCTATATTGTTCTTCCGTTAAAAGCTCAATGCCCATGGCAGCTGCCATATCAATAGCGTTATTTTCTGGTTTAAATGCTTTCCTTGCCTCCTGCCCTTCATGGTCGTAACAAACATTTCTGCGGCCTTCAGGACTTTCCGCTGAACAATCATAAAAAATGTATTCGCCCGTCTTTTTATCATGACCAACAACATCCGGTTCACCGCCAGTTCTTTCCATTTCATTGAGTGACCACAGTTTTTCAGTACTAGCTTCCAGCTTTGCTTGTACTATAGCCCATTCAAGACCTTTATGGCGGTTCATGGTTTTTTCAAAACGGGCTTTCAACGCTCTGAGTAGTTCTTCTCGTTGTTCTGGTGACAACTCCTTTTTATTGCTATTAGTGTTGTTCATAGTTTTGTATTACCTCTGTTGAATAGGTGTGTTAAGCGTATAATTGCCTGAATTCATTTCAAAAGCTCGTCGCTCGTCACTTTCAACGCTTGAGCTATTCAAACGTGGCAAGCATTGGACTACCTTCGCCTGCCTCAATGTTGCTCATTTGGGCGCGGTCGCATATGCGGTTAATATTTTTCGCCAAACTTCTGTGCTGTGTATTCGCCCATATTTTATAAAAAGTTATCAATAGCGTAATTATATCAGTTTGTTGTGTTTTGGCTCAATGTTGAGTTATAAAACAAGTGTGCAAAACATATTCTTTATAAAGCAGCAGCAGCAAAACCAAAAATTTCCTTGCCTTCATATTTTCCGCCTTGCGGCGGGGGGTGTGGGGGGAGCCGCAATAAACCTTTCCATTAGCTACCCCGTGGTCGCTCCTTCTATCGATTTAATGTCCAATAATGTAAATAAATCTTTACAAATAGCGTATAGTGTGTTACATTATTATAATAAAATCGGGGAAGGAGGACCTATGAAACATAGGGTAACGGATAAATCTATATACATTATCGCTGGACTGGTGGCAATTTCTTGGGTCGTTGCCTCAATTCTTCTGGAAATTCTCAAGGTGGGGCTAATTTTTCGTATTCTTATCGGACTGGTGCCAGTAAGCCTTCTGGTTTTTCAGATAATTCTGGCCTTTCGGTACGCGCGTGGACAGGACGAAGTGCAAAAAAGGATCATACTTGAAGGTCTGGCCGTCGCCTTTTCAATTTCGCTTCCGGCGATATTTCTTATCGGCTTTATCATAAAGGCGGGAGTAAGTCTGCCGTTCGGATTCATGGATGGCGGCTACTTCATGGAGGTAGCTTTACTTATTGGCTATGCAATAGCTTACAGGCGATATCAATGAAGAATAAGCTCCGCGTCCTTAGGGCTGAGCTCGACTGGACACAGGAAGACCTAGCTCAACAATTAGGGATATCCAGGCAAGCTGTTATTGCCATTGAGAAGGAGAAATACGACCCGAGCCTGCCTCTGGCTTTCAAAATCGCCCGTCTTTTCCAAAAGCCAATCGAAGAAATCTTCAGATACGAAGACGTTAGTGACACCAATTAAATTTTAAAATACCGGTTTTATGGGGAGGAATTCGTATGACTGCCAGACTTTAATGTTAACCTCTTTGCTCGGGGGAGCACTTCCCTTATCGCCCAGAGTCCTATATGGCGATGCGTTAGCCAATGAAAAGGCAAGAAGAACACAGATTGTAGCAAGAAAACGACTGGAACGCGCGATAGAGTTGCATTCTAAACCCACCGGTAGGGAGACGCCGCGGCAACATGAGTGCTCGCTTAAACGGATTACGGACAGGCACGAACGGGATTAGCTACGCAACTTTAGTACGTTTATTTATCAATGCCCTGGTGAGTTGGTAGTCCGTCTCCAGGTTCAGCCAGAACCGTGCCGGTATCTCCTGCATGACTTCCTCGAGTTGCAGAGCGGTCCCGGCGGTGCAAGCCAGAAGTTAAAACACAGATTGTGCTCCATGAACAGTTTGCTTTAAGCTATAAGTATACGTATAATTTGTAAACAGGCTGTAGAATTCAAACGGCCTCTGAAACACACACGCTTTAAATTAGCGTCTGGTTAAACACACTCTGCAAAACAATTCAGAAGGAGTCGATTTAGTAGTGAATACTTGTGATTTTGATCAATTCAAGGGTTCATCAAATTATGTTACCTCTGAGCCATTAAGAAACGCAGTTAATGTAAGTATCGCTCTGGGAAGGCCGTTATTAATCAGGGGAGAGCCGGGGACAGGGAAAACCCAGTTGTCTCACAGCATAGCTAAGGGATTGGGGAAAAAGTTGTTTACCTGGAACATAAAATCAACTACCAAGGCTCAAGAGGGGCTATATGTTTATGATACGGTACAAAGGCTTAACGACAGCCGTTTTGGCGATAAAAATGTTTCAGATATCAAACAATATATCAAGCTGGGTAAACTGGGACAAGCCTTTACTTCTCCCGAACAAATTGTGTTACTTATCGACGAGGTAGACAAGGCTGATATTGAGTTTCCCAATGATCTCCTTAACGAACTGGATGAAATGAGTTTCTATATTCCGGAGACCAATGAGACCATCTCCGCCATCCACCGTCCGATAACGGTTATCACCAGTAATGCTGAGAAGGAGCTTCCGGATGCTTTCTTACGGCGCTGTATATTCCATTATATTGAATTCCCCAACCATGAGTTGATGGAGAAGATTGTCAAAGTTCACTATCCTGATATTAAGAATAACCTTCTCCATGAGGCGCTGAAAACCTTTTACTCGCTCAGGCAGATTGATGAATTCAGAAAAAAGCCCTCAACCAGCGAGTTGTTAGACTGGATTCGCGCTCTCCTGGCCTCAGATATACCCCATGATAAAATATCTTCCGAGATCCCTCTAATTAGCGCTCTGTTAAAAAAGGAGCAGGATTATAATCACCTTGTAAACACTTACATGACCAGGGTGGGCGATAACTTTGTTATCAGACGGAAATAGGCATGTTAACCGATTTTTTTTATACTCTAAAAAACAGGAAAGTACCGGTTTCCATTACCGAATGGATGACCCTTATGGAAGCGCTTTCCAAAGGTTATATTTCCAGTCTGGATGAGTTTTACTATCTGGCAAGAGCCATACTGGTTAAAAGCGAAAACCATTACGACCAATATGATGTTGCCTTTCAAGAGTACTTCAAGGGAATAGAAGGCCCGGCCGAAATCAACCAGCAAATACTGGACTGGCTCAAAGACCCTGCAATCCGGAAAACTCTCACCGAAGAAGAACGTGCTTTATTTAAGAGCATGGATTTTGACAAATTAATCGAGGAATTCGAAAAAAGACTTAAGGAGCAAACAGAGCAGCATGATGGAGGCGGTAATTGGATTGGCAGAGGAGGCACCTCCCCCTTTGGACACTCCGGTTACCATCCTGGCGGCATCAGGGTCGGCGGTGAATCGGGGCATGGACATGCTGCAAAGATCGCTGCGGAGAGAAGGTTCCAGAACTATCGGAGTGACCTTACCCTTGATATTCGCCAGATTAAGATGGCTTTAAGAAGACTGCGGCAGTTGAGCCGCACGGGATATGAGGATGAGCTGGACCTGGATGAGACAATAGATGCCACCTGCAAGAACGCCGGCGAGCTTGAATTTATATGGATGCGAAGCCGCAAGAATGTGGTTAAAATGCTTCTGTTAATGGATGTTGGCGGCTCTATGGACCCCTTCGCATTGCTGTGCAGTCAACTTTTTTCGGCGGCCCATTCCAGCAGTCACTTCAAGGATTTTAAATTTTATTACTTCCATAACTGCATTTACGATAACCTGTATCAGGATATTGAAAGGCGGGGTGCGGTTAGCACCGACCATTTATTGCGCACCATGGAGCCCGACTATAAGGTAGTATTGGTCGGAGACGCTTCGATGGCTCCCTCGGAACTGATACAGAGGGATGGGATTATAAACTACTATGAACACAATGAAACTGCAGGGATAGTCTGGCTCAAGCGGATTGCGGACCATTTTAGGCATTCTGTCTGGCTGAATCCCGATAACTCAAACTACTGGGACAGCATGTCTGCTAATATGATTAAGAAGATATTCCCCATGTTTGAACTAACCCTGGATGGCCTTGGGGAGGCAATGAAGAAATTGACGGTAAATAAGTGACTGGCTACGGTTTTAGTTTTTAATTACCTCTGTGCGTTTAAACTTCGTAAAATAGCAGTCAACAAAGCAAGCTGAGGGGTGTTGACGCCAAGCGACCCGGCGCGGCGCAGCGGCTCACCGAACATAGCCTCAATCTCCATTACCCTGCCCTCGATAAAGTCTATCATCGTGCTTGGCCGGTACACACCCATAGTGTCCGTCAGTGCAAACATCCGCTTGATAACAGACAGGCCGTCAATTCGCACCTGCTCTGATTTTGCCGCCAGGTCTGCGTTCCCGGCTGCGATTACCTCTTCCATCAAAGTGTGAGCCGTTTTCCGCAGGTCACGGTCTCCTACTATACGGTCGGTGGTGACTCCGCCGGCGGCGACACAAAGGCCGCTGAAGGGGATGTTCCAGCATAGCTTCTCCCATCGTGACCGCAACAGGGATGGCGAGGTGGTAATCGTAACCTTGCTCTGTTCCCAGAGGGCAGCGGCAATATCAAGCTCAACCGGGTTGTTCTGAAAATGGGCGAGCGTCACCGGACCGTATTTAAGATGGTGAATATAGCCTGGCTCCCCACGGTTGATGCAGGTAAATGCCATTCCACCGAATATTCTTTCGGGACCGAACCATCCGGCAAAACGTTCTTCTAGCCCCAGACCGTTCATCAGCGCCAGGATACGCGTGTTGGCCCCGATGCACGGCCTTAATAGCTCTTGAGCGTCCTTTATGGAGGTTGATTTCAGAGCGCAGATAACCCAATCCACCGGACCGATTTCTTTACTGCTCAAAGCAACTTGTGGAGTGGTTAAAGTGAAATCGCCATCTGTGCTGATGACCCTTAGCCCGCCATCATGTACAACATGGTAGTCCCGACGCATCAAAAAATGGACATCGTGTCCTGCCTCGGCAAGCCTGCCGCCGTAGTAGCTGCCAATAGCCCCGGAACCGATAACGGCTACTTTCTGCCGCTGGTTTGTCAATGTCGTTTCCTCAGTAATTATGCATGTTTCCTGACAATAGTTTAGATAGCCGGGGTTGCATCTGTCAAGAAGAAAAGTCCTGTTACATTTTCCCCCGGGGTCTTTGCATTATTAGAGAATCCTGCGTGGAAAAGGCCTCACCATTTGTCATGCTAATTTTTCATATCCGGATGCATCGGAACATCCACGAACGATAAAAAGATGTATTTTGTTAACGTAGGGGCGGGTTTCGAACCCGCCCGCCGGGGCGGTCAGGTTAAAAACCTGACCCTACGACAATCGGGAATTGTCTATTTTCGGGGCAATGATAATACAAATATCCTGCATTTTTTCCCCGGAGTATTGACAGGTATAACCAAACATCATATATTGTCAAACGGATATTTAATATTGATGTGCCAGGTAGAGGGTGTCCAATAACGCCAGATGGGGTTTCTAAGGAGTCTAACTTAAACATTATAGGAGAGGCAGTTGTCGGGAAAAAATCTTAAATTAGCTATATTGGGGATTTTCATATTAGTAATTACGCCTTTAATATCCTGCATCAGCGCGTTACCCAGAGATATAATGTTTATCTCCAGCCGGGACGGCGATAGCGAGATTTATTTGATGAGGCGGGATGGCTCCGGGATTAAACAGTTAACCAAAAATAAGGCTGAGGACCTCGAGGCTACATGGTCTTCTGATGGGGAACATATCGCTTTCATTTCCAACAGGGATGGCAACGCTGAGATATATGTAATGAATGCCGACGGTAGTTCCCAGGTCCGTTTGACGAAAAACAATGTGCCGGATGAATCACCGCAGTGGTCTCCGGACGGCTCACGCATCGCCTTCATCTCCTTCAAAGATGGTAACCCGGAGGTATTTGTAATACGGGTTGATGGCACAGGTCTCACCAAAATTACCAATAATCCTCCTCGCGCCAATGCAGCATATCCTCGTTGGTCTCCCGACAGCGAATGGATAGCGGTGGCTTATTCCCTGGAGAGTACCGGCGAGGGCACGTCTGAAGTGTTGAAAGTCAAGCCCGATGGTTCTGGCGCAACTTATTTGACCAAGAACAAACTGCTCAATGCAGAACCAGAATGGTCACCGGATGGCAAGAAAATTTTATTCAAGTCACAGCGTACCCGCAATATTGACCTGTATGTCATCAACAATGATGGTTCGGGGGAGACTCGTCTTACCGACCATGCGGAAACGGACAGTTTTGGCCTATGGTCACCCGATGGGAAGAAGGTACTTTTTTCAACTACCAGGGACAATCCTCGGCAGGAAATATATGTAGTTGACGCTGATGGTTCTAATTTGAAGCGTCTTACGAATAATGAGATGGAAGATTATCAGGCGGTATGGTGGCTTGATGGTTCCAGGATCCTTTTTGTCCGCATAGAAGGGGGCGGTAATGGGGAAATATATATTATGAATGCCGATGGTTCGGGACAAACCCGGCTTACCAATAATACCGCCAACGACTCCTTGCCGCTCCCGAGACCTAAATCTGCCGGATCAAGTCAGAGCGGTAAGCCGAGGTAATTGATGGAATCACAAGATATCCGTAAAAAAAGAAAAACGCGGAATCCATCCCCCATTGTTACTACAATAATGGTGTTGGTGCTTTTGGTTGCCATTGCGTGTCAAAAAAAGCCGGAACCTGCTCCGTTGCCTCCCCTTCAGGTAACTGCATTTCCTGTTGGAAAAAGCCCTTCAAGCCTGGCCTTCGATGGCGAGTATGTCTGGGTAGCGAACACAGGAGAGAACACGGTAACCCGTTTGCGCTTGGATGGCGGGGTAATCGGTATTTATCAGGTTGGTAACGAACCTGTTGCCATAACCTATGGGGGAGGCTACATATGGGTGTCTAACTTCAGGGATGGCACGGTATCTAAACTTACCTTAAGCGGTCAGACGATAAAAACCTTTAAAGCGGGTAAAGAGCCGGTTTCCCTTGCTTATTGGGAAGGTGCATTATGGGTAGCAAGCTACGCTGACAACACAGTTGTAAGATTGTCTGGAGATGGAGAGATGCTGTCCGGTATCACAGTTGGAAAGCATCCCCGGGCGCTGGCGGCAGGTATGGGCCACCTCTGGACTGCCAACCAGGGAGATAGTACTCTGGTGAAAATCGGTAAACAGGGGAATATAGTCGCTACATACCCGGTGGGGACCGCTCCGTCTCCCGGAATGTTCACGGACAGGGAACCTGGCCCTGTGAATTTGGCCTCGGATGGTAAATCCATCTGGCTGGCATTTCCACAGATGAAGGTTCTGACCCGGATTAATGAAAACGGGGTGCCCGGAGGCTATTATCCCTTGGAGGGTGGCCCTGATGCGATAGTCGCCGGAGCTAACAATATTTGGATTATTAATAAAGCTTCCGATACCGTGACCCAGTTTGATAAGAACGTTATCCCGGTTAGAACAACGGTTGTCGGAAGATCCCCATCAGATATAATATACGATGGCCGAAGTTTCTGGGTTGCCAATCAGGAGGATAACACCGTTACCCGGATTGACCGTTGATATGTTAATAATATCCTGTCTCCCCGAATTATGTTGGACTGGTCATCAACGTTAAAAATTTTTAACAATAGTTTACCGAATCACTCAAATGATAAATAAATATTTATAAAATGTTAACTTAATTATACAAAATTGTGATACTTTATTTATTGTAATCAAGTAGTCCATCAGGTATAATCAATCCGCAGATAGGGTATGGGTTTAACCTTACCATTTAATTCCGCACTAATTATTAATCTGTCCAATACTTTTTCAAGTTACTGTATATAGAAAGGTGTAATTAGCCCGTTACGGGACTTGAATAGCGCTTTAAGTACAGCTTCAGCAATAAATCTAACACAAAGTCAGTGAGGATATAATCGCATGGTGTATCCTTATACCCGTTTTTACCAATTTTGTGTACTTCTTAAGGTGGGTAACTCCGTGCCCTTTGAAAGGAGGTAGTCTGGCTTAAATAGAATTCTATAATAACAAATTTAGCTAGTTTCGGAAAAAGGAAGGTGTACATTTGCTATCATTGTGGAAAAGTACCCGGGGACGTATAACCCTGGTAAGCCTGGCAGTAATTCTGGCTGTTACAGGTACGTTGTTTGCTGTAACCGCATCACACACCCAGGTGATTACCAAGACATGGACTAATAATGCGGATTTTGACCTTGGTTTACTTCAGGGCGTAGAGCATACCACTGTTGCCGATCAACTCCAGTTGAGCAAGACCAGCAGTACATTCCCTTTCATGTGGGTGGCCAATGCGGGTGAGGCAACTGTCTCCAAAATTGATACCAACACGGGCAGGGAGCTAGCCCGGTACAAGACCTTTTTTAGTGGCGGTGGTGCAGCTTGGTCCGGTGCTGCGCCCTCGCGTACTGCGGTAGACTCCGATGGTAATGTCTACGTGGCAAACCGCCATTTTGACGGTCGTCAACCGCTGATAATGAAAATCCTGGCTACCGGCGGCATTGACCGGAACGGTAACAGCCAGATTGATACCTCAGCCGATACCGATGCCAATGGTGTGATATCTGTAGCGGAGATGAAGCCGTTGGTGGACTCGAACGGTAACGGTGTTATTGAGGCTAATGAAATTCAAGATGAGCGAATTGTGTGGGCGGCTCGAGTTGGCGTTACCAATGGATTAGGTCGTTCTCTTTGCATAGGAACCGATGGAAATATCTGGCTTGGGACCTTTAGCGACTCTAAATATTACAAGGTGAGTTCGGCTAACGGTGCGGTGCTTGCCGGACCCTATACTGTTCCTTCCGTAACTCCGTACGGTTGTGCGGTGGATAGTAATGGCAATCTGTGGAGCGCATCGCTTTCAAATCGTCTGGGCAAGATTGACACTAATACTGGTGCAGGCGCATCCTTTGTTCACACCGGGCAAGATTATGGTATTGCAGTTGGTAATGGTAAGGTTTATCAGGCCAACCTTGGCGGCTATACATATACCGAATATAATCCGGTCACGAATACCTTCTCGACTCCTGCATTTAACAAAGGTATTCAATTTCAGGGCATCGGTATCTCAGTCGATCAGAATGGTGATATATTTGTATCTCGGTACCAGGGGGGAATGTACAAGTTCAGACCGGATGGTACCTTGATATGGAGCGCTGGACCTCAGCCAGGAACAGGCGAGGCCCGGGGCGCCATTGTTGATAGCAACGGCAATGTCTGGGTCAACCATCTGAATAATAACAATGTATCCAAGTATAATGGGGCCACTGGTGCACCGATGGGGGTCTTCCCGGTTGGCCAAGCCCCCTATACATATAGCGATGCAACCGGAATTGCAGCTATGAGCCAAACTACTCCCACCGGCTTCTGGACTGTAGTATTTGACGGTGGTTCCTTAGGGGCAGCATGGGGTAAGATTAGCTGGAACGGCAATACTCCGGCGGGAACAACGTTGGAAGTCAGGGAACGGGCTGCTGACACGCCGCAGGGTTTGGAAAATCAGAACTATGCTCTGGTTTCCAGTGGTGTGCAGTTCTCGGCTACCGGACGGTACATTCAGATACAGGTCAAATTTGTAGCCAATCAGGCTGGGACATCTCCAGTCCTGTTTGACCTGACCGCTGAGTCTTTAATTACAAACCAGCCGCCCACCGCTAATGCAGGTGGTCCCTATAGCGTGCCTGAAGGCGGTTCGGTAGTCCTCAACGGTTCCGGGACTGACCCGGACAATGACCCTCTGACCTACGCTTGGGATCTGAATAACGATGGCACTTTTGAAATTACCGGTCAGAACCCAACGTTCTCGGCAGCCGGACGCGACGGCCCCAGCAGTCAGCCAGTAGTGCTGAAGGTTTGCGACGATGATAACGCTTGCACTACCGCCAACGCTGCTGTAAACATTACGAATGTAGCGCCTAAGGTTACAGCTACCGGAGCTACGATAAATGAAAATGGTACCGCAACAGTAAGTGGTAACCTCCAGGACCCGGGCGCTCCGGATACATTTACGGTAGTAATCAACTGGGGAGATGGAATACCGACTGCTCTTACTCTGCCGGTGGGAGCTACCAATTATAGCGCCACACATCAATACCTGGATGATAACCCTACAGGCACACCATCGGATATATATGCAATAGCGGTAACGGCCACTGACGATGATGGAGGAGTGGGCACAGCCAATACAACCGTTACAGTAAATAACGTGGCGCCTGTTATCACAGGGCTTACCGCCACGCCATTGGTAGTACTGGGCAATCCGACCAATGTCAGCGGCGCCTTCACCGATGTAGGTACCAAGGATACCCATACAGTCTCTGTAGACTGGGGTGACACAACAACCTCAGCAGGAACGGTTACAGAGACGAATGGCTCCGGCACGTTTGCGGCCAGCCATGTGTACGGAATAGCGCAGTTCTACGCCATTACGGTAACGCTCAAAGACGATGATACCGGCACAGCAGTGTCGCAGAAGATAAATGTCATCGTAACAGCGGCCGGAAAGATGACCGGCGGAGGCAGTGTAGATACGGGGGTATCCGAACCACCGGGAAAGAATGGCAAACCGCAGACAATAAAGACAACGCATGGATTTGAGCTGTTTGTAAACCCGGATCTGAGCACAGGAGGGAATCTGCAGTATAACGACCACAGGAACGGGGATAACTTCCATGCTACAGGATTCACCTCGATTATCATGATAAATGACCCGGCGCTCAACCCCGGGAACCCGTTGGCGAAGCATGATACAGCCATAGTCAAAGGGGTAGGGTTATTGAATAAAGTTGAAGGCGTACAGTTTGAGGCGGTGATAACCGATAATGGAGAGCCAGGCAGGACCGATACCTTCAGCATAAAATTCCCCGGTAGTGAGAGTGCGGGTGTATCCGGCAAACTGGATGGAGGTAACAACCAGGCCCATCCGCTGCCATAGGGCAGTAACGTTCAACCAGTATAGTTGACATAATCTGGCCGAGTAAATATTTACTCGGCCAGATTCTTTTTATATAGAGGTTATTGATTTGGATGCAGGTTCCGTCAAAAAGGTGGAGGAAAACATAGAGGAAATACGATTAACCGGTACTATTGACGGGCTTTTTTGGAACTTCTTTAAGAACTACTGTATAATTTGTAACGGTCACTTCAATAAATAATAAACCGGGTGTAAGTAATTAAATTAAAGTGGCGAAAATTACCGGGAATCTGAAAAGACAACTTCTTAATCTCGAAAAATATAAGGCAGCCATGTTCATCATGCTGGTGCTGCTCGGTATTTACTTTACCAGCTTTTATGGTTATGCGCTTTTCCATAGCCTGGCTGAGTTGTTCTCAGTGGTTATAGCTTTTGGCATTTTCGTCGTCGCCTGGAACTCACGCCGGTTTCTCGATAATCATTTCCTCTTGCTCATCGGTATCGCCTACCTGTTTATAGGCGGCCTGGATATAGTCCATACACTGGCATACAAGGGCATGGGAGTGTTCCAGGGGTATGAGCCCACCAACCTTGCTGCCCAGTTATGGATATCCGCCAGGTACATGGAAGCCCTCTCCCTGTTTGCTGCTCTATTGTTCATCCGGCGTAAACTTCACACCGGTATTGCCTTCTTAAGCTATTTTATAATAACAGGATTGTTTCTGGCATCTATTTTTTACTGGCATAACTTCCCTCAAACCTTTGTCATAGGGGAGGGTTTGACGCCGTTCAAAGTTGCCAGTGAATACATCATCTCTGCTATACTGGCGACCTCCATAGCGCTATTAGTGATGAACCGCAGGAAATTTAACGGTAGTATGGCTAACCTGATTATTACCGCGATGGCAGTAACCATCGCCTCGGAAATGTCCTTCACTCTCTACAATGACGCCTACGGTATTGCTAATATGATCGGCCATTTCCTGAAGATCATATCCTATTACATTATCTATAAGGCTATTATCGAGGACGGTCTTACCAAGCCTTATGACTTCCTTTTTCACAACCTGAAACAGCGCGAAGAAAGCCTGACGCAGCAAGCAAACGAATTGACTCAGGCGAATGCCCGGTTGGTGAATGAAATCGCTGTCCGTCAAAAAACGGAAGATGAATTACGTAGAGTGCATAATGAACTGGAGGTACGTATTCAGGAACGCACCAAAGAGCTAAGCAAAGCCCGCGGTGAATTAGAGATACGAGTTCAGGAGCGTACCAAAGAGCTAAGGGAATCTGAGGAAGCGCTACGTAAAAGGGAAGAGGAGCTTTCTACAATCCTTGCCAGTGTTCCTTTGCCGGTATTCGTAATAGACCGGGACCGGCATGTCTTCAATGTCAATGCGGCGGCAGCTAAATTTACCAACCGCCGTATTGAAGAAATGCTGGAGCTGCGTGCCGGTGAGGCGCTCCAATGCCTTCACTCCCTGGATGACACCAGAGGCTGTGGATTCGGTCCTGCCTGCCAGTCCTGTAAAACACGTCTAACTGTGCTTGACACCTTTGAGACGGGCAATAACCACTATCAGGTGGAATGGCATCTCCCGTTTTCCCGTGGGGGAAAACGAGAGGAATTTACCTTTCTTCTATCTACAGTTTTGCTCCCGACCTCGAAAAAACAGGCGCTCCTGTGTATCGAGGACATCACTGAACGCAAGCGGGCTGAAGATGTGATCAGGCGATTAAACGAAGGCCTGCAGGAACACGCCACTGAACTTGAAGCGGCCAACAGAGAACTGGAAAGCTTTAGTTATTCTGTATCCCACGACCTTCGGGAACCGCTAAGGACTATTGATGGCTTCTCCCGCATTCTTAGCAAGGAATATGCTGGCAAGCTCGATGACGAGGGACAGCGGCTGCTGGGTACTGTTCGAAAAGGCACTGAAAAAATGGGGCAACTCATATCAGACCTCCTGGCTTTCTCCCGATTGAGCCGGCAGCATCTGAAGTCATCCGAAGTAAATATGAGCGAGCTGGCAAAAACCGTCGGGGATGAACTCAAACTTGCCAATACGGGTAGAAAGCTGGATGTTCAGATTGGTTCATTACCTTCCGCCCAAGGCGACCGCGCTATGCTCCGACAGGTCTTAATTAACCTACTCTCCAATGCCGTAAAATTTACCCGGAATGAAGATACAGCAACGATAGAAGTAGCTGGCTCGTCAAGCGAAACCGAAAACGTGTATCATGTGAAAGACAACGGTGTCGGATTCGATATGCAATATGCGGGTAAATTGTTCAATATCTTTCAGCGGCTGCATACTCAAGAGGAATTTGAGGGTACAGGCGTCGGCCTGGCAATAGTCCAGCGCATAGTTCACCGCCATGGTGGGAGGGTCTGGGCAGAGAGCAAACTTGACGAAGGGGCTACATTATACTTCGCTCTTCCCAGGAAAGGGTATTAAACGCATGAACGTGGATGAAGTTGAGGTTCTTCTGGTTGAAGACAGTCCTACTGACGCTGAGCTGACAATTAGAGCGCTCAAGGAACGCAATCTGGCCAACCGGCTCATCATTGTCAAGGATGGCGCTGAAGCCCTGGAATTTCTTTTCGGTGATGGTAAGCGCCCCGGGAGGGCAGCGGAGCGGCAACCTAAAGTTATTTTACTGGACTTGAAACTGCCTAAGGTGGATGGACTGGAGGTATTGCGTAGGATTAAAGCTGATGAACGGACCAGAATGATTCCGGTTGTTGTATTGACGTCCTCCACAGAAGAAAAAGATATTGTTGAAAGCTACAAATTGGGCGTTAACAGCTATATTAATAAACCTGTAGTATTTGATAAGTTTGTGGATGCTGTATCGGAATTGGGTCTCTACTGGCTGCTTTTGAACAAAGCGCCGTAATTCTTCTCCTTGGGGGGAGAGGTAAATAAAGGCATTTTTCAAAGAACTGATACCAGGAGGTGCTATGGGGGAGTTTAAAAGTGAAGAAATACGGTTACTCATATTGGAAGATTCCGAAACAGACGCTGAGTTAATAATACGTCAGCTCCGTGACGATGGAATGGTATTATCCTCAAAACGAGTACAGACCAGAGATACTTTCCTCAAGGCGCTGGACGACTATAATCCAACTCTGATCCTTGCCGACTATACGCTACCATCTTTTGATGGCATGTCTGCTTTATCGATAGCCCTGGAGAAATGCCACGATATCCCTTTCATATTTGTCTCAGGGACTATCGGTGAAGAACGGGCTGTGGCCGTTCTGAAAACAGGGGCTACGGATTATGTCCTTAAAGATAAACTACATCTTCTCGTCCCGGCAGTGCGCCGTGCTCAACAGGAGGCCGGGAGAAAGGCCGATTTAAAGAGGGCGGGAGAAGAACTGAAAAAATACCACGCTCACCTTGAGGAGTTAGTTAAGGAACGTACGGCGAGACTGGAAGAGACCAATAAAAGACTTGAACAGGAAATTATCGAACGTAACGCTTTTGAAGAGGCAATTGAAGAGGCCCGGTATGTTTCCGAACTGAATAAAAACCGTCTGGAAACAATACTAAGAACAATTCCATCAGGTGTGGTTATAGTGGAAAAGCCCGATGGCAGGCTGTCATACGCCAATGAACGGGCTCTTCAACTATGGGGCCGCGACCCGCGCGGGCTGGATATGTGGAATCGTCCAATGGCATTAAGGT
>Ga0082335_1001609_pt1 | contig 46505 bp, 47 predicted proteins | sample Subgrocontami58m_FD_72375 | JGI IMG/M metagenome (GOLD analysis project Ga0082335, IMG submission 72375) | Subsurface groundwater microbial communities from S. Glens Falls, New York, USA - GMW37 contaminated, 5.8 m (SPADES assembly) (version 2) ...
TTGAAATACTCCAAAATTGTGTCATTGCGAGGAGTATGCCGAAGCCGCGAGCGAAGCGTGGCGGGACGAAGCAATCCACTGATTCCTTAGCAATCGAAGGATTGCTTCGCTCCCTTGCGGTCGCTCGCAATGACAAAAGGGAGTATTTCAACGGTCTCAGAGGGGGGATTGACAAAGCCGTGCTTTTTTGATATTTTGTCGAGCGTCAACCTTCCCGCTTGCGAGCGTGGGGATTAACCTGGAGGTGAGAGATGGAAGCGATCGCAAAGATGATGGTGCTGGGATGTGCGTGCTTGGTACTCCTCCTCGTAGGGCGCATCGGTGCGTGCACGGTGGAGGCGATCGAGACGAGGTCGGGACACTTCCCGATCATCTCGCTCTCGACGATCCAGACCAAGGCCGAGCTCGCGCTGGCCATGCACGAGTTCGTCCAGGCCTGTCTGGGAAGCCAGGAAGCCGAGGCGTGGTTCTACCGTCTGACCGATTGCGAGAGCAGTTCGGAGCGAACCGACTCCTGCGACGCAGAGCGGCAGGAGGCTGGGGCGGCGTTGGAGGAAGATCTGCAGGCGATGGAAGCGGCTGTCGAACGCCGCAAGGCTCTCGCGCGAGAGCTCGGCTACGGCTGGGTGAAGTCCGTCCTCATTGGGACGTCGGCCTACACCCACGCCACCTGGCATTGCTTGGGGCCGTACGCCTCCAGCAACTACGCCGTCACGGCGGGGTTCACGCGCACGTACTGACTTCTCACGCGCACCGCGCGGCTGGCTCGCAACGAAGAGCCGCTGTCCCGGTGCGCTCTTTGTTTGCACGAGACCTCTGCAAAAGTCCGACACGCTGCTTGACGCTCTCCCCACCCTCCGCTACACTCTGCGTCGTATTCCAACCTCCAACTTCTAACTTCCAACTTTCACTCATATGGCCCATAAAAAAGCAGGAGGCTCTACACAGCTTGGCCGTGATTCTGCCGGACAGCGCTTGGGCGTGAAGATCGCCAACGGACAGCGCGCGGGCGCGGGAGCAATCATCGTGCGCCAGCGCGGCACAGCCATCCATCCAGGCAAGAATGTCTTGCGCGGCAAGGACGACACGCTCTACGCGGCGGTCGCGGGAATCGTGAAGTTCACGCGCAAGCAGGCCGCGAACTTTCACGGAGCGCTCAAGCGCCGCGTGTACGCGAACGTAGAACCCACCAAGTAACCAGCAAACACCCCTCGACCAGGCTCGGGGTGTTTTTGGTTGCGACAGCGCATCCTTCGCGCTATCATGAACCCTATCGGTCTTACTCGACCCATATGTCCCATTCCGTTGAAGCCCAAATTGAAGCCGTCCTGGAACAGATCCGTCCTGCGCTGCGCATGGACGGCGGGGGAATTGAGTTTGTGAAGTTTGATGCGCAAACCGGCGCCGTGCATGTGAAGATGCAGGGTGCGTGCGTGGGCTGTCCGATGTCGGAGATCACCCTCAAGATGGGAATCGAGGCGGCGTTGCATGACGCGCTGCCGCAAGTGAAAGAAGTAATCGCTGTGGACTAGTGTGATCATGCACCCGTACAAAAAGGATTTCCAAGAACTCTGGAAATCATGTTGCCAGATGTTCCAGCAGAGCGTCCTGATACGCTGGACGTCCGCGATCAGCGTGCTCTTGTTGGTCGCGACCGTATTGGTACCTGTGTGGCGCATCCTTCCCATCGCCTCGGGGTCGCCCTTCATCGCGCTCCACTACAACATTTACCTTGGGGTTGATCGGTTTGGCCCAGTCTATCGGATTTTCTTTCTCCCCGCCCTCGGCGCCTTTTTCCTTCTCGTGAACCTTCTCATACAAGCCCGATCATTCCGGACGCAGAAGATGCTCGCCCTGTTTTTCGCCGCGGCCACACCCTGCGTGCAATTTATTCTTTTCGTCGCGATGGTCTTGATTGTGCTCACGAACGTATGACGCTGGAATCATTTGAAATCGTCCGAGTCCTGTTGTTGAGCGCCGTGGCTTTCGTTGTCGCGTTTGCCTGGGCTCCGTGGCTCATCCGACGTTTGCAAGAGTGGAAAATGGGAAAGGTGATCCGAGCGTCGCGCGACGCTCCCATCTTCGCAAAGCTCCACGAGAAAAAGCGCGGCACGCCCACCATGGGAGGTCTCCTCATCTGGGGCACTGTGCTTTTTTTGGCGGTCGTGTTCTATTATCTCGCTCCGTTTCTTCCTGAAGGATCCGTTTGGACACGACTTAACTTCCTTAGTCGATCCGAGACGTTGTTACCGCTTGGGGCTCTCGTGGCATCTGCCATCGTTGGCTTTGTAGATGACTATTTCAACGTCCGTGGAATCGGTCCTCGGGGCGGGGGACTGCGCATGCGGCATCGGCTGCTCATCTATACAGCGATTGCCTTGGTGGGGGCGTGGTGGTTTCGCGTCAAACTTGATTGGGACCTCTTGCACGTCCCGTTTGTCGGAGACTTCAACGTCGGCCTTTGGTATGTCCCATTTTTCATTCTGGTGATCGTGGCGACGGCATTTTCTGTGAACGAGTCCGATGGACTCGACGGGCTCGCGGGCGGAACGCTCCTCACATCCTTTGGTGCGTACGCGCTCATCGCCTTTGCCCAGGGGCGCTATGACCTCGCGGTATTCTGCGGCGTGATTCTGGGGGCGCTCCTGGCCTTTTTGTGGTTCAACATTCATCCAGCGCGATTCTTCATGGGAGACACGGGAGCGATGTCGCTGGGCGTGACACTGGGGATCGTGGCGATGCTGACCAACTCCGCGATCTTTTTGCCGGTCATTGGATTTGTGTTTGTCGTGGAGTCTCTTTCTGTGATCGCCCAGATCAGCGCTCGAAAACTTTTTCATGTGCGCCTGTTTCGCTCCTCGCCCATCCATCATCATCTAGAGGCCATCGGTTGGCCCGAGCCCCAGATCGTCATGCGCCTGTGGGTGATCTCGATGATCACGGCCGCGGTAGGGGTCTCGCTCGTGCTCTTGGACGCGCTCGTTTAACGCACCCAGGCTCCCGCCGTCGCCAAGGCTATGGCGGGCAGGAAAGCCTGGGGCTACCCCGATTTCATGGGTCGAACAACCGGTTCCATCGATTACGTCCTCCTGCTGGTCGTAGGCACGATCACCCTGTTTGGCTTGGTGATGTTGCTGTCCGCTTCCGCTCCCAGCGCCTACGCCGAGTTTGCCGACTCGTACTACTTCGTGAAGCATCAAATCATTTTTGGACTGCTCCCAGGGATTGGCGCGTTGATTGCGTTCTGGCGGATCCCGTACACATTTTGGCGCACACACGCCTGGAACCTGCTTATCCTTTCCATCGCCCTGCTCATTCTCGTGTTTATTCCAGGTCTCTCTGCCGGGATCGGCTCGGCCCATTCGTGGATCTCGATCGGCGGCGTGTTCTCGCTCCAGCCCTCCGAGATCGTGAAGCTCACGTTTTTATTTTATCTCGCCGCCTGGCTGGCGCAGCGCGATCGGCAGGGCGTGCGCGACGTGCACAGCGGGTTCCTTCCGTTTGTGGGCGTGCTGGGAACGATCATGCTCCTGATGGTTCTCCAGCCCGACGTGGGCACGATGTCGATCATCGCGGCAATGTCACTGGTCGTGTATTTCGTCGCGGGCGCGCCCGTCACCTATATCACAGGATTGATTCTCGCTGGGATCGCCGGTCTGGCTCTGCTCATCACCGCCGCCCCGTATCGCGCCGCGCGCTTCACGACGTTTCTGTACCCAGAGCTCGACCCACAGGGAATCGGCTACCATATCAATCAAGCCCTACTCGCCATCGGTTCAGGTGGCATCTTCGGCCTTGGCTACGGCCACTCGCGCCAGAAGTTTCAATACCTTCCCGAGGTTGCAGGGGATTCTATCTTCGCGATCATCGGCGAGGAGATGGGGTTTATCGTTGCGGCCATCGTCGTTGGATTGTTTCTGCTCTTCCTGTGGCGCATGCTCGCGATTGCCAAGCGTGCCCCGGATGCCTTTGGGAAGTATGTGGTCGTGGGCATCGCGGCGTGGATCGTGATCCAGGCATTTGTAAACATCGGTTCGATGGTCGCGCTCATGCCCATCACCGGCGTGCCATTACCGTTTATCAGCTACGGCGGAACGTCGCTCGCGATTTCGATGGCCGCGATCGGCGTGGTGCTGAATATTTCTAAGAGCGCGAAGAAGTAAGAGGAACATCTATGCCTTCGGATATCATCCCAGTTGAGCTCATCGAGTCTAAGATTTTCGTCTTTCGTGGGAAGAAAGTCATGCTTGATCGTGATTTAGCAAAACTCTACGGTGTTCTGACGAAAGTTCTCAATCAGGCTGTTCGACGCAATCAGTCGCGGTTTCCTGAGGATTTCATGTTTCAGCTGACTGATCAAGAGTCGCAAAACTTGAGGTCACAAATTGTGACCTCAAGTTTAGAGTATGGCGGTCGGCGCTATTCACCTTATGTTTTTACCGAGCAGGGAGTTGCGATGTTGTCGAGTGTGTTGAAGAGTGAGAGAGCAATCCAGGTAAACATACAAATCATCCGGACATTCACGAGGATGCGAGAAATGCTTACGGAGGACGAAGAGCTTCGTCGAAAGATCGAATTGCTAGAGAAACAATATGACGAGAAGTTTGTTATGGTATTTGATGCCATCCGACGACTGATTGACGAGCCTTCAAGTAATGAGAAAGAGATAGGTTTAAAATACTGATGCTTATGAAAATTCTCTTCACCGGCGGAGGAACCATGGGATCCGTCACGCCGCTCTTGGCGGTGTGGGAGGCGTGGCGTGCGAGTGACTCGCGCGTCACGGCGGTTTGGGTTGGCACAGCGCATGGCCCCGAGCGGACGGTCGTCGAGGCGCAAGGAATTTCTTTCTTGACACTGCCCGCGGTGCGAGTCCCGCGATACTTCAGTCTCGAGTGGCTGACCTCGCCGTTTACGTTCCTCGTTGCCTTTTCCAAAGCGATCAACATCGTGCGTTCACAAAAGCCGAACCTCGTCGCCTCCGCTGGCGGATACACCGCGGTGCCGATCGTGTACGCGGCGAAGCTGCTTGGCGTGAGGGTCTGGGTGCACCAGCAGGACGTGGAGCTCACCAAGACAACAAGGCTCACCGTGCCGTTTGCGGATCTCGTGACTGTCGCATGGGAGCGCAATCGAAACGATCTGGGCGATCGCGTGAAGCTGGTGGGGAACCCGGTGCGGCCGAGTCTCTTGAAAGGATCTCGAGAGCGGTCGCGCGAGGCATTCTCTCTCAATCGACAGAAACCGACCGTGCTGGTGGTCGGTGGGGGAACGGGGTCGGCGTGGATCAACGAGGCGATCGACACTGTGGCAGGTTCACTCACCCAGCACGCAAACGTCATTCACCTTACCGGTCGCAACAAGGCGATCGAGCCGCAACACCCTGACCATCATGTCCGCGAGTTTGTCGACGAACACATGGCCGACGCGCTCGCCGTTGCAGATGTGGTCGTGTGCCGAGCAGGACTCGCAACGATCACCGAGCTCGCCGCGCTTTCCAAGGCGGCCGTCATGATCCCTCTTCCGCACTCACCACAAGAAGCAAACGCGCAGATGGTCGCCGACGCGTGCGTGGTTCTCGACCAACGTCACACAACCCCAGAGCAACTCCTCGAGCAGATCGTCGCACTCCTGGATGACAATAAGCGTCGCGCAGACCTTGGCGCCAAGATGCACAGCAAACTTCGCACCAACATCGCCGATGAGCTGGTCGAAATGCTCAAGAGCCTCTAAACAAAAACAGACCGGACGAGCCGTTCTATTTTTTGGTGCGCTGGGTGGGGATCGAACCCACGACCACGAGCTTAAAAGGCTCTTGCTCTACCCCTGAGCTACCAGCGCGTGAATAAAATGACGCGACGAATATATCAAGTTTGCGTTGATTAGACAAGCGAAGCAAAAACGCCCGGAGGCGTTTTACTTTGTCTTTTCGACGATCTGTTTGAACACGGCTTCGTGGCTTTGCGCGATCTGGGAAAGGACTTTGCGGTCAAGGCCGATGCCAGCTTTCTTGAGACCATCCATGAATCGGCTATAGGTGGTTCCAAGAGGTCGAAGGGCTGCGTTGAGGCGGATCTGCCAGAGGCGGCGGTAGCTGCGCTTCTTGTTGCGACGGTCGCGGAAGGCGTTGACTCCGGCCTTGAGCATGGCTGGGCGCGCAAGGCGAATCTTGGACTTGCGTCCCCACATCATGCCCTTGGTCTTTTTCATCAAGCTCTTGCGACGCTTGACGTGCTGTGTTCCACGTTTGACTCGAGGCATATTATTGACTGTTTGGCATGAGTGTCTTAATCGCTCGTCGGTGGGCACGAGAGAACGTCTTGTCCGAGCGCTTGTTGCGAGTGGTCTTTCCTGATTCCTTTCCGTTGAAGTGATCCTGGCCAGCTGTGCGCTTGAGCACTTTGCCAGTACCAGTGATTTTCACGCGGGAAGAGAAGGCTTTGTGAGTTTTTTGCTTGGCCATATGGGGGGGAAGGTGGCGGAGGTGGAAAGGTGGATAAGGTGAAGAACGCGTGTGAGAATAGCTGCATTTGACGTACGTGTCAAGAACGGGCGACGACCATGGTAAACCGGCCAGCGACGTACTTGCTCTCTTGCTCGATGCGTACAGGGTAGACGGCCTTGACCTGCTCGAGGAAGTCGACCATGACTTGCTGGGCCACGTCGCGGTGAGCTTTCTCTCGTCCGCGTAAGGGAAGCTCCACGCGGATCTTATCGCCCTGTTCGAGGAACTTGAGCGCTTGTTTGAGACGCACCTGAAGATCGCCCACGCCGATACGCACAGAAAGGCGGATGCCCTTGATGTCGACTTCGGCGGATTGCGCCTTGCTCTTCTTGGCTTCCTTTTCTTTCTGGTATTTGAACTGGCCGTAGTCGAGGATCTTGCACACAGGCGGCTCGGCCTTTGGCGAGACTTCGACGAGATCCATCTCTTTGACCTCCGCCAGCTTAATCGCTTCCTCAATGGGAAGCACGCCAAGCGCCTCGCCCTGTGATCCGATAACGCGGACTTCCGGGCTTTTGATCTTTTGGTTGACCCGATATTGCGGAATGTGCAACGTGGGTCTTCGAATTCGATGTCGATGGATGCGCATAGATGTGGGAGAGTATAGGAGAAAAGCTGTAATTTATCAAGCGATCGATTATACTGAGCTGACTATGCCCACACTTGCCGTCAACAAGAAAGCCAGATTCGACTACGAGATCCTCGAGACGCTGGAGGGGGGATTGAAGTTGACGGGAGCGGAGGTGAAGAGTGTGAAGGCGGGGCACGTCCAGCTCAAAGGCGCCTTCCTTCATATCCAAGGCGGAGAGCTTTGGCTGAAGGGATCGTTTATCGCCGCGTACAAACCGGCTGGGAAACAAGAGGACTACGATGCCAACCGTGACAGGAAGGTGCTCGTGCACCGACGAGAGCTTAGTCGGCTTGTTGGCAAGAAGGGGCAGGAGGGTCTCACGCTCGTCCCACTCTGCATCTATACAAAAGGGGACTTGGTCAAACTCGAATTCGCGGTCGCCCGTGGAAAGAAGCAGTATGAGAAACGGGAGGCGATCAAGCGGCGCGACGTGCAGAAAGACATACGCGAGAGGATGAAGCATGGCTAGATATTAGTTTCAGCATTGCCTTACCAAACGGCAAAGGCGTTGTATCATCACGTTATATGAGCAGGATCAATCCATGGCAGACGAAGCATACGCGTATTGTTTATCAGAATTCCTGGATTAAGGTACGTGAGGATTCGGTTGTTTTTCCAAATGGAGATGAGGGGATCTATGGCGTTGTCACTATGGCAAACACCGTTGCTGTGGCCGCGCGGCGGAACGATTCTTTCTGTCTGGTTCGTCAGTACCGGTACACGGTTGGGAAGGATTCATGGGAGTTTCCTTCAGGTCATATCCGCGCGGACGAAACGCCGTTGGGTGCCGCCAAGCGCGAGTTGCGGGAAGAAGCGGGTCTCGAGGCGTCTTGTTGGACTGATTTGGGTTCTGTCCATCCCGCGCTGGGCATTCTTAACACCACACGTCACCTTTTCCTCGCAGAGGACCTTCGAGATGTACAGACTGGACACGAAGCCAGTGAGCAGGATATGCTTGCTTGCTGGTTTCCTCTCGCAAAAATTAACAAGATGATCCGAGAGAACCAGATTTTCGACGATTACGTGCTCGCTGTCCTTTACAAATTGAACCTACTGGAATTTCCAGACTGACCTGTTTGCAAGGTACGAAAGGAGGTTGTGATGATTCTATTAACTGGAGGATCCGGTGTCTTGGGATCCGCCATTCGTGAGACCGCCAAAAGGGAAGGGATCGAGGTGCTTGCGCCGACCCACGCGGAGTTCGATGTCATCAACCTCGATCGCTGTCGAGAGTGGCTCGCGAGTCGAAATGACCTGCATGTTTTCATCAATTGTGCGGCAGTAACTGACTGGAATCTCTGCCATCGCGATCCATTTCGCTGCTTCTCGATCAATGCGATCGGTGCATGGAATGTCGCGCAACTTGCCAAAGAGCACGCTCTTTACTGCATTCAGGTTTCGACTGACGCGGTGTTTGATGGAGCGTATGTAGAAGGGGGGTATGTCGAGGATGGAGTGGCGAAGAATCCGTGTAGCGTCTATGGTATCGCGAAGCTTGCCGCGGAGCACCTCGTAAGAGAAGTCGAGGGACACTATCTCATTGCTCGTATCGGCTGGCTCTTCGGGGCGGATCCACGCAATGACCAAAAGTTCGTGGGTGCAATCCTCAGGCAGGCCGAGCACTCTCCTGAAGTGAAAGCTGTTGACGACAAGTGGGGATCGCTCACCTACACGTTCCATGCTGCCACAAAGCTTCTCCATTACTGTCAGGCTCGACCCTCGGGAATCCGTCACTTGGTAAATCAAGGGATCGTGAGCCGCTATGAAGTCGCGCAAGCCGTCCTTGACCTGTGGAGTCCGACGACACGATTGCAGAGAGTGACATCGAATGTCTTCCCATCTGTCGTGCAACGACCCACATTCGTTGGAATGCGTACGCTGTGTCAAGATGCGATCCTTCCATCATGGAAGGAGGCGTTACGGGAGCACTTTGAAACCTGGGGTCATCAGATTCCTCGTTTGTCACTATAAAAGGAGTTCGAGGTCATGAAAGTATTGGTCACTGGTGGAGCTGGCTTTGTTGGCTGGCATCTCTGCGATCTCATTCTCAGCGAAGGCCATACGGTTACGTGCTACGACATTCTTGACCCGCTTGTGGTCAACTCCGACCTCGGAAGGGTTGGAAGTCATCCGCGCTTTACGCTGGTGATAGGAGATGTACTTGATCTTGATACGCTGCGCAGCGCAATGATCGGACACGATCTCGTCATCCATGCCGCTGCACAATCAGCCGTCGATCGATCCATTAAGGATCCAGTTGCAACGTTTCAGGTCAATGCTCTGGGAACGGTCAATGCCCTTGAAGCAGCGCGACAGCTCGGCGTCCCACGCTTCCACTATGTGTCGACCGATGAGATCTTCGGCGCGGCTTCTTTTGGAAGTTTCACAGAGAACTCTCCATGGCGACCACGCAATCCTTATGCTGCAGGGAAAGTTGCGGGAGAGGCAGTCGTGTTGGCCTGGGGGAATACCTACGGCATGGCGGTTACAGTCACGAACGGGACGAACAACTACGGCGTGCGTCAGAGTTTGGACAAGATCATCCCAAGATTGGTCGTTCGTGGTCTGATCGGTCAGACACTGCCCGTGTATGGTGATGGTCGCCAAATGCGAGAATGGCTGCACGTCACTGATCACTGTCGTGCGATTTGGCGGGTAATCCATGGTGGAACTCCCGGTCAGAGCTACTGCGTTGGGGAGGGCACTGTGACCGAAAATATTCAGGTCGCGAGATGCATTATCGAAGAGTTGAAGCTGGACGAATCGCGGATAGAGTTCGTGGCTGACCGTCCCGGTCACGACCTTCGTTATGCCGTCGACTCATCAAAGCTCCATCAGCTTGGGTGGATACCGACCGTATCGTTTGAGGAAGGTCTCCGAAAGACCATCCGGTGGTACTGTGATAACCAATCATGGTGGGAAGTTTTTTTGACAGCATGAGAGTCTGAGAACAACGCAGAACAAAAAAATACGCAATACGACAGTTCATTTTACGATGGGCTGTTTTTCTATGTGTATGTCCCAGCTAAGCTGGGCTGCTCATCGAGCTGATCTCGAGTCCCGCCGAAGCTAAGCTTCGGCTTCACGAGTCGAAATCGAGCTCAGCTCGATGGTGGAGCTGGGGAGAATTGAACTCCCGTGCGGTAAGGCTTTTCATTCTGACGTTTCCAAGCGCAGTCACGCCTTGATACCTGCTCGCGCTCTGGGCGTGACGAAACGCGCAGGCAGGAACCGATCGCAACTCTTGAGCGTGAGAGATCGGTGACCTCACACTCGAAGCTCGATGATATAACACCCGACTGCCGGCTATCGAGCATGACCGGCGCGGATGGTCCTAACGCTTACGCGAGGACAGGAGCAAATGATGGAACGCTGAAAGCATTCTTGATCTTTGCCATGACGTTGTTTGCAGTTGTCGTCTTGCACGAGTTTATTTACGTGCCGTCGTGCCGGCACGGCTTGGTCAGAATGGAAGGAACTCCCGTCGAAGCCTGACAGCCCCGCTCTGTAAAAATGGCGGTCTGCTCGGGCTTCGGCTCGCAACTCTCTCAACGTACATTTCGTACGTCTCGGTCGTCGCTCGCCTCCAGCCCTTCGCATCCCATCCATTTTTCCAAAGCGGGACTCTCCCGTTGCCACAGGCTAGTCGAAAAAAGAGGTTCTGTCAACGTACGTGTGTTATAATTTATTCGTGCTTATGCAACCTCCACAATCGGTGAGCATTTCCACCGCGACGTTTATCAAAGCCGTGCTCATTGTGCTTGGGCTGTGGTTCTTGTGGTTTATCCGCGACATCGTCGCTATTTTTGTCGCCTCGATTTTGCTCGCGGCACTCATTGAACCATTTGCTTCGTGGTTTGCCGCCCGCCGCATCCCGCGCGGACTCGCAGTTCTGATCGTATACATCTGTCTGCTTTCGCTCACCGCGATTTTCCTCTTGCTCTTCGTCCCGATCGTGACGCAGCAAGGTGCGCAGCTCTTTGGAAATTTTTCCAGCTCGTATGCGCAGTCCATGGAATCGCTCGGCCAACTTCGTCAGTTCTCGGCGGACTACGGCTTGGCCGATAACCTGACAAGCTCGCTTGCGGCGTTGCAAGCAAGCGCGGCGAATTCGTTCGGGACATTTTTTTCCACGGTCTGGGGAGTCGTGGGCTCCGTGGCCGCCACGTTCATTGTCTTGGTACTCTCGTTTTACATGGTGGTGGAAGAAGAGCGGATGCGTAAATATTTTCGTTCCCTGGCGCCCATCGAGTATCAACCCTACGTGACCCACCTGATGAAAAAAATGTCTCGCAAGATGGGGGAATGGCTGCGCGGGCAGATTATCCTTGGGCTCATCGTGGGTGTGGCTGTGTATGTGGGTCTGACCTTCTTGGGCGTGAAGTACGCGCTCGTGCTTGCTCTGATCGCGGGGGTGTTCGAGGTCGTCCCCTACATGGGACCGATTATCTCGTTGGTGCCCGCGCTCATCATCGGGTTTGCCCAGTCGCCCTTTATCGGCATGGCGGTCGTTCTCTTGTACCTCGTGATCCAACAACTTGAAAATAACGTCCTCGTCCCCAAGATCATGCAGAAAGTGACCGGACTCAATCCGATCATTAGCATCCTGGCTCTCCTGGTCGGCCTCAAAGCCGGCGGTCTGGCGGGCGCGATCCTCGCGATTCCGCTAGCCATGATGGGAGTCGTGTTGCTCGAGGATCTTTTTCGCGATGTCACCGAGTAACTATGCGCAACCCTCGCCATTCGTTTTTTCCGCTTGTGATCGTCGCCCTGACCGTGCTGCTTGCCGGACTGGTCTATGAGTCTGTGCAAACACCATCGCCGACTCCTGGTTCCGCCCAGCCAGTCGTCGAACCTGTTGACGCGCAGGCGTATCGCGACTCGCTCATTCACATCGTACGCACGTTTGATGAGCGGCTGACGTTGGCTCAAGACGATCAGGGCAAACGTCTCGCCGCGCAGACCGCGCTCTCAAACCTCCTCGCGCTGCGCGTCCCTGCGCAGTTCCAGGATTTGCATCTTGCGCTGGCCGTCGCATTGAGCACGATGGAGAACGCTCTTGCGAGCGGTGATCAGACGATCGACGAAGCACTCGCACAGATCGCTGGCTTGGAAGAAACCTATCCTTGGCTCGCGCCATAACGGTATGGCTCGCGTGGAAAAAAATGCGGGACTCGAATCCAGGCTGGAGGATGTGAAAGGCGAGATGGTGCAAGAGGTACGCCGTCGCACGCGCCCGCGCCGTCCGTGGCTGACGTGTTCGCTGTTGCTGCTTGTCGTGTTGGTTGGCTTGGGGGTATGGATCGCTTGGATGGTGGCAGGCACAGGACTGATCCACGTCCCCGTGTTTACGTCCCTTGCCTACGAGGCACCCGCGCCTACACGCACGGTCACGCCGGGCGTTCCCGTGGAGACGGTCTTGAGCGAGACATTTACCAGCACGCTGACTCGACGGTTATACGAAGGCGGGGGAGCGCTCGCCAACACGGCCGTGGAAGCGTCTCTGACCGAGGCGTCTGTGACCTCATCGCTACGCACGTTCTTGGAAAAGGCGGGAATGACATGGATCGATGTCTCGGGCGTGCAGATCGCGGTTGATCCTGAAGTCGGCATGGAGTTGTTCATCCCGCTGCGCCTTGGATCCCAGGAAGTTGGAACCGCGGGAGTCGTCACGTTTGACCTATCTGTACAGGACGGGAATCTCGTCGTGGCGCCGACGTCCGTGCGCCTGGGTTCGTCGAAAGTTCCAAATTTCATGATTGCGACATTTCTCAAACCGCTGCTTGAGGCCGAACTCCAGAAACTCAATGCCGCGATGGTCGGGTACGCGAGCATTTCCTCCATCGAGATCCTTCCTCGGGAGCTATTGTTGAAAGGAGAACTATCCGTCGTCATTGAGTAGTCAGACCGTATGATTCTTCTCCATCGCCTCTCATCATTTGGCGTAACCTGCATTGTGGCGGCGGGGTTTTCCCTCCTCCTGTTTTCGCGCGTGCATCCCGCTCTCGTGATCCTGCTCACGGCTCTTTTCGCGGGACTGCTCTTGGCAAGACTTCTGGGGTGGCACGTTCGCACATTTCAATTTTGGCACCTCCTGGGAACGCCGTTGTTGCTACTGCTCTCAAGTTTCGGTTCGTTTTTTTTGCTTGAGAGCGCGACGATCAAGGGAGCCTTGTCGCTGTTTGTCGTCGTGCTCCTCTTCCTGTTTGTCGAACAGGTCTTCAGCTTTGTGCACCTTCCCGTCGCCTACCAACCCTTTACGCTTGAGTACCTCACCGGTCTGCTGCACATGCTCTCGGTTTTTTTCCTCTCCGTGCTGGGCTTCGGCCTCTCCCTATTTCTCCAAACCCCGCTGTGGCTCCTGTCCCTCGTTTTCTTCTGTATCCTCTTTTTCATTGTGTACGGGACGCTCTGGGTTGGGAAAGTGGAACCGGCGCGCGCCAAGCCTTATGCGTTTGCCGGCGCCGTGCTCACGACCGAGCTGTTTGCCTCGCTCTCGTACCTCCCCACTGGGTTCTATTCCAACGCCGCGTTCCTCGCTCTGGGCGTCTATGTATTCTTAGGTCTCTCGCGGGCGCACGCGTTGCATAAGCTCTCCAAAGAGGTGTTGCGTCGCTATCTCCTCGTGTGTGCTGCGCTGGCCATTCTAATTGCCACAACCTCCCAATGGGTATGAAAAACCACTCATGGCCACTGACTATCCGGATCATCGTCTTCTCGTGCCTCATCGGCGGAGCCGCGGGCGTGTTGGGGACCGCGCTCACGACGAGCTATCTTTCGCAGTACGCCCTGCAACTTGGGGAGGTGAGACAGACACTGGGTCTCTCGCAGATCCGTCCTCGCACGCTGCCCCAGTCGTATGCCGATGCCCTTGAACGTCTGGAGGCTCGCGCCCTACCGGCGGTTGGGTCGCTGTTTGCAGTATCAAGGATGCGAGACACGGGCGTGTCCGTCTTTGATCCCTCCGTGCCGGTTATGGTTCTCACGTCAGACGGTTGGATGCTTTCCACTTCCGGAGGCTTGGACGACATCGTGAGTTTTGGAGCGCAGACGTGTGATGTGGACAAGGTGGTCGTTGAGCCCAGACTCGGGTTCACCTTCCTCCATTGCGCAACGTCAGAGACATCCGTCGTGGACATCATCGGAGGATTTGAAATCGCCGCCGGTGACCAACTGTTTGTTGTTTCAAGGCCCTCCGAGGTTGTGTCCACTCACGCGCGCGAGATCGTGTGGGGCGATGCGGTACGCTCAAGCGACATCCCCTCGCGGCGGATCTTGCTTGGAGATGACGCGCGGGTGCGCGAAGGCGCAGCGGTCTTCAATGTGTTTGGCGAGTTCGTTGGGGTTGCCAGAACAGGAGAAGAGGGGATCGAGGTCGTCCCGTTTGAAGAGCTCGCGGGAGCCTTTGTGCAAGTCCTCGAGTCCATCGAGCCGATGACCTATCCGAGCCTGGGCGTCCGCGGTATTGATTTGGCGCGTACGATCGGTGTGGACGAGAATTTTGCAAGCAGTCGTACAGGCTTTCTGCTATACGGCTCTCGCGCCGCGCCGTATGGTTCCGCGGCCTACAAGGCCGGACTCTTGGTCGGGGACATCCTGCTGACCGTCGACGGTGTGGCGATTAATGGGATCTTTGCGCTGGACGATCTGCTGACGTCTTACTACGTCGGCAATGAGGTTCAAGTCGAACTTGAGCGTGATGGGGAACGCCAGACCGTGACGGTGATGTTGGGAGAGTTAGAGCTTTGATTTATAATAGGTGGAAGAGGTGGCGCAGGTGGATAAGTTCTTCGCCTTCTATTCCACCTGCGCCACCTTTTCCCCCTCCTCCACCTCCTCCTATGTCCCAACCAAACTATCTGCGCGACATGTTCCAACACTGGCATACAGTGGTGATGTTCGGTCTCTTGGGGCTTGTGCTTGCTCTCATCATTTCTTTTGTTCAGCCGCTCAAGTATTCCTCCACGGCGCGGTTGCTGATTTTGCAAGACGTGGGAACTGGAACCGATGCCTATACGGCTTCGCGATCCGAGGAGCGCATCGCTGATACCCTCTCGACGCTTGTGTACACCAGTACCTTTTTTGACCAAGTGATGGACGCGGGGTTCTCGATTGACGCGTCGATTTTTCCGGACGATCCGTCCGCACAGCGTAAAGCGTGGGGCAGGACCGTGAAGGCAACCGTGGCGCGCGGTTCGGGCCTCTTGACCGTGACAGCGTATCACCGCGACATCCATCAGGCAGAACAACTGGTGCGTGCGATCGCGTTTGTGCTGACCGACCGCGTGGGGGAATATACCTCCGGCGGGAACGTGGCGGCTCGGCTTGTAGATGAACCTCTCAATTCCCGCTGGCCCGTGAAGCCCAATGTCGTGGCGAATCTCTTATCCGGGTTCGTTCTGGGTGGGTTTGTAGGGATCGCTTTCATCCTGTTGCAGGCACAGCGAGTGCGAAGACGTCACCAGTTCGTGCATCAAGAATAATAGATGGGAAGGTGGCGGAGGTGGATAAGGTGGTTAAGAAAAGCTATGGGCTACATTCATTATAGAGACCTGCAGGTTTGGCAAAAGGCGATGATAGTCGTGGAAGAAATATACAAACTCACGGGTCGCTTTAGCGTTGACGAGCGTTTTGGGCTTGTCTCACAGATGAGGCGGTCGGCTGTGTCGATACCGTCTAATATTGCAGAAGGGAAATCTCGTGGCTCGAAGAAAGAATTTGCGAACTTTATAAGTATTGCCAGAGGTTCCCTTTCCGAACTTGAGACTCAATTACTCATCTGTTCTCGCTTGAGGTATGTAAACGAGAAAGAAAATCAGTCGACGTTCTTCCTCATAGAAGAACTCCAGAGAATGCTCGCAAGCTTACTGGTGAAATTACGTTTTCCTTCTTCTAAGCCACCTCCTACACCTTCTCCAACTCTTCCCCCTACCTAAAAAACCCACATTGAGAACCTTCTCACTGGCGGATCAACACGAGGAGGAGGCGCGTTGATCGCTGTAAGAAGGCCCTCAAAATGGATTTTTTCTATTCACCGTTTGGCAGGCTGCGTCGGTCGCGACCGACGTAGCAGGCGACAGAGTACCAAAGCCCCTCACTCGCGTCAACCGCACGTCTGGGGTCAAGTCTCCGGTCTACGGTCTTCGGTCTCTCGTTTATCCGCCGCCTATGATAGGGTGTAACCATATGCGGGCAAAATTTCACGAAACATTAGGAAGATATCGAGATAACATCATGGATCAGTATAAGGTTGGTTCTGACGATGATCAGCTCGCTCGGCTGTTTACCGCCGCGGGAGTCGAACTGGAGCGGCGTGCCGAGGCACTGGGCGCGACAAGAGAATCGCAAGAGCGAATATTTGCGATGCAGCGAGAAAAGCAAGATCTCATGCTCGAGCTCAAACGACTCCTGCGGGTTATCGACGGGAAAGAGGCATACGAGTTTCATCCGGGTGAGTCAGATCGCGTTGTTCAATTCGACGAACAGAGGGGCGTCTATTTTGTTGGGGAGGTCGGCTCACAGGAGCAGGCTACGCTGGGCGAGGTTTTGTTCGACAACGATTTCGGAGCAAATTACGTCATGGATTTTGCCGACACGCATATTCCTCGGCAGACGCGCAAGCGGTTTGCTCTTGAACAGACGAAACGTCAACTGCGCGATTTGTTAAACAAGCAGATCATCACAGAAGAATCGCATCGAGAGGATGTCCCCGAGCGGGTTCGGGAGATCTACCAAGGATTAGAGAATAAAAGAGAACGAACGGAAGCGGGCTTTTTGGCCGAGCAAGTGATTGAGTATCTCCTCAAGCGTCTTGAGCTGGAGGACGCGATCCAGTTCCGCTTCGAGATCGCCGATGTCTACCAAGACGTCGCGCAGAAGATCGACTTCATCATCCGCATCCAAAAACGGTCTCGCGGCGTGCAGGTTGATGCTTCAGATGCAGAGACGATCGGCATTCAGTTCACCATGAACGAGGAACGAACTCGGTTTAAGAAAGAGCAAATCGTCAAAGCAAAGCAAGAGGGTCTGGAGGGTGTGGATGACCTTGTGTTGGTTACTATTCCGATCGAGCACATCTACACCATTTTTTATCAGTGGGATGAACGACGGCGCGACACCGGAAAGACGGCAGGCGGGCCGGTGGCGTTTTTGCTTGCCGAAGAAAAGGAAGCGTTGGTGCGGGGGTTGTTCGGCGGCTTGTTTGGTACCGCGGAAATGGAAGAGTATGTACATCGTGCGACTGGCGTTTTTTCGTTGGATCAAGATCGTGTGCGAGATGAGGAGGGTCGACTGAATATGAGTTGGATGACAGAACGAAGAAAGTCGTCTGGCAGAATACTCAATGAGAAGCGGCATCGCGAGGCGCAACAACGCAGAGCCGCGCGAGTGAAGAGGACGGTGCCGAACGCACAGGGTGCGTGGGCTCATGTGCAACCCCTCATAAGAAAAATGAAACGCAAAGCAAAAGATCTGCATACCTCGTGGAAGGAGGAAGTTCGTCGTTGGGAGATCGAGCCGGTCTCGCCGGATGAACGGGAACGGAGAACCATGGATTTCGAGCGGCGTCGAGATACGTTGAACAAAGAGAGAACTTGGATTGGGAATATGCTGCAAGTGAGGACACAGAACAGGAAGAAACATCATGAGGAGCTTATTCTCCGGTTGAAGGAAGAGTACATTGACTCAAATTGAAGGACGGCTTACACTTCCGTCCGTAATTCAATCATTCAGGTGGAGACACGATCATCCGGTTCCTCCCCCCTGAGCCTCGGCGAAGGGGGGTCTGGAGATCGCCACCAACGTACCCGCCTTCGCTGAGGCTACGGCGGGCAAGAAAAGGAAACATCACTATGGCTACTATGCCCTCTCTGGTCGACATGCTGAAATCCGGCATGCACTTCGGCCACACCACGAGCCGCTGGCACCCGAAGATGAAACCATTCATTTTCGGCACTCGCCAAGGTGTTCACATTATTAACCTTGAGAAGACCCAAGAGTATCTTGAGTCCGCCCTCGAGTTCCTCAAAGGCATTGCCTCCCGCGGCGGTGTTATTTTGTTTGTGGGCACCAAGCTCCAAGCCAAGGCACCGATCCAGAAGTATGCGCAAGCCTGTGATATGCCCTATGTTCAGAATCGCTGGCTGGGAGGGACGCTCACGAACTTTGCGCAGATCAAGCTGACCCTCAAGCGCATGAAGATGCTCAAAGACCAGCGCGACAAGGGTGAGCTTAAGAAGTACACCAAGAAAGAGCAGCTCATGATCTCTCGCGAGATCGAAGAGATGGATGAGAAGTTCGGCGGGATCGAGAACCTTGCTCGCACTCCAGATGCCATCTTTGTCATCGATGTGAAGACCGAGAAGACGGCGGTGCAAGAAGCGATCGTGACGGGCATTCCTGTCATCGCCTTGTGTGACACCAATGTCAATCCGGAAGATGTAACGAAAGTCATCCCGGGAAACGACGACGCCGTGAAGTCCATTGAGCTTGTGTGCAAGCTGGCGTGCGATGCGATCAAAGATGGAAAAGCAACAGCCGCCAAGACCGTCGCGGACACTCGAGCCAAAACTACGACAGAAGTCTAATCTCTCATCGTTCTTTGACCTATGAGTATTGAAGCAAAAACCGTTGCAGAACTTCGCTCCATGACCGGAGCCGGTATGATGGACGCCAAGAAAGCGCTTGAGGAAACGGGTGGCGATTTGGAGAAAGCCGGGCAGTATCTGCGCGAGAAGGGCATCGCCAAGGCCGCCAAGAAAGCGGACCGTGCAACCAACGAGGGTCGCGTTCATGCCTACATCCACTCAAACGGAAAACTTGGTGCCATGGTGGAAGTGTTGTGTGAGACGGATTTCGTCGCGCGCAATGAAGCCTTCATCGCAATGTGCCACGACCTCGCGCTGCACGTGAGCGCGAGCGATCCTCTGTACCTCACACGAGCGGATGTGCCGCTGCAGACCGTCGAGAAGGAACGCGCGATCTACACCGCGCAGATGGAAGGAGCAGGCAAGCCAGCAGATGTGATCGCCAAGATCGTCGAGGGCAAGCTCAACAAGTGGTACTCCGAAGTCGTGTTGATGGAACAGCCCTTCATCAAGGACGAGGACCAGACAATCGAAGAGTTCGTGAAGAGCAAAATCGCGAGCCTGGGGGAGAATATGCAGGTCCGTCGATTCGCGAGGTTCAACATTTAGAGAAGACCGGCCGTTGATCCCCCAGCTCGCGAGCGGGGGGATTGACAAGACGGTCGGTTTTTGGTGAACTGGTTGTATAAAGTGGGTTTTTGATGAACCTTAGCTTGAGGGAATAGATGGCTCTCGAGAATCATCCCTATGATGGTCTCGGGGGCCTTTTGTATTCTCTCGTATGTCATTTTTGTTTGATCAGTGGAATCAGGTGAAGCAGAAACTTCATCAACTTATTCATCGAGCCCCCTATGTGAGCGAAGGCGACATCTGGTGGATTAGCTTTGGGGAGAACATTGGTTCGGAGATGAACGGCAAAAGTCGGATATTTTCACGCCCAGGAATCATCTACAAGAAACTGTCCCACAGTTTCTATCTTGTCATTCCGACTACCACGAGGCAAAAGACTGGCAGTTGGTACGTTCCGTTACGATATAAAAGGAAAGACATGGTGGGGTGTCTGCACCAGGTGCGGACAATCGATCACAGGCGGCTTTCGTCGAAAATGGGACGGATTGATGATATGGACTTGGCAAGAGTAAGAGAGGGGTTTAGGAAATTGTACCTGTAAAAAAATTCCTCGAGCCCCTTTTGGGGGCTCGAGGCCGCGAGACAATCTCGAATGTATTTACAGATTAGCACTTCTTAGATCGTTTGTCAAAAGAGAATGTGCTAAAATCAGTCCATCATTTATACCCAACCTATGCTTCGAATCGCGATCAATGGTTTTGGCCGGATTGGCCGGACAACGCTGCGCGCGGCCTGTGAGCGCAAGGGCGTCCAGGTCGTCGCCATTAATGACCTTACCGATCCTGCCACGCTCTCGTACCTCTTAAAGTACGATTCCGTCTTTCGCACCTGGAACAAGTCCGTGAAGGCCGGGAAGGACTTTATCGAAGTCGACGGTGTGAAGATCCCGGTCTTCGCACAGAAGGATCCGAGCTCGCTTCCGTGGAAGGAACTCAAGGTCGACGTCGTGATCGAGTCGACGGGTTTCTTTCGCAAGAAGGCCGACGCCCAGAAGCACATCGCCTCCGGCGCTAAGAAAGTCGTGATCTCGGCTCCCTCCGACGACGCGCCGACGTTCCTCATGGGCGTGAACCACCAGCTGTGCAAGAAGTCCGACGCGGTGATCAACAACGCTTCTTGCACGACCAACTCCGCAGCACCCGTCGCGCAGATTCTGGCGGAGGCGATTGGCATCAAGAAAGCCATGCTCACGACCATCCACTCGGTGACCGCCAGCGAGAATCTCGTGGATGGCCTTCCTAGCAAGAAAGACGATCTGCGCATTGGCCGCTCGGCCATGATCAATCTGATCCCGACGAGCACGGGGGCGGCGAAGGCTACAACAAAGGTCGTCACCAGCCTGAAGGACAAATTCGACGGGATCTCGGTTCGCGTGCCTAGCTTGGACGTTTCGCTTACGGACTTCACGTTTTTGATGAAGCGCAATACAACAGTCGAGGAGATCAACAAGCTCTTCAAGGTGGCGGCGAAGTCCGCGCGCTGGAAGGGGATTTTGGGGGTGACGAATGAGCCCCTCGTTTCGACTGACTTCATCGGCTCGCCGTATGGAGCGGTCGTGGACTTGGAGCTCACGCGCGTGGTGGACGGCGATCTTGTCAAAGTTCTCGCTTGGTACGATAACGAATGGGGATACACCCAGCGGCTTGTAGACATGGCCGTTCATGTAGGCAAACTTTAATATGAGAAAATCAACCGCCTTTGATGCGCTTGCAGAAGGATCGTACCAGAGCCTCGCGCCCTTTGGAGCGATCTTGTTGCGCCTTGTCATGGGTCTCCTCTTCTTTTTTGCCGGCTGGGCTAAGCTCACCCTCCAGGGCTGGAGCGCCGCCGGATTTTTACAAAACGCCACAGGTCCGTTCGCCAGTTGGTTCCAGGGTCTGGCGGGAAACGGTGTCGTCGACTTCCTCAACGTGTGGGGACTCACGCTCATCGGCGTGGCGCTCATCTTGGGACTCTTGGTGCGCACGGCGTCATTCTTCGGGATCGTGCTCATGATCCTCTACTACTTCGCGGACTTCGTTGGCAATACCGCACATGGGTTCATTGACGAGCACGTCGTGTACGCATCGATACTCTTTTTGTTCATCGTGGGTGGCGTTGGACACGTCTGGGGACTAGACGCGCTTTTGGAGCGCAGGATCGATCCTCGGACAACGTGGGCAAAATTGTTTTTGGGCTAGGGTATGAAGCTGCGCAAGCTTGGATCATCGATGAACCTCAAGGGCAAGCGCGTGCTTATTCGCATTGACGGGAATGTTCCTATTGTGAAGGGACGCGCGATTGATGGGCCGCACGGGCGTATTGCGCGTTCTGCAGTGGATATCAATTGGCTGTCCCAGCGCGGCGCAAAAGTGATCGTCATGGTTCATGTGGGCCAGCCGGGCGGGCGACGGATTTCTGCGTACTCGGCCAAGCCTGTTGCCAAACGCCTGGCAAGTTTGCTGGGCAGTCGCATTCAGATGACGCGCTCGGTGATTGGGAAGGACGTAGAGAAGTTTGTCGCCAAGATGAACCAAGGCGACGTGATCCTGCTCGAGAATTTGCGGTTCGACCGCCGCGAAGAAGAGAACGCGCCCTCGTTTGCTGAAGCGCTCTCAAAGCTCGGCGACCTGTACGTGAACGACGCATTTTCGGTTTCGCACCGCGCACACGCCAGTCTGGATGCGATCACCGGTTTCTTGCCGTCCTATGCGGGGCCATTGCTTGTCTCGGAGATTTCCGTCTTGAGCAAACTGGAGGAGCATGTGAAGCGGCCGTTTGTCCTTGTGCTTGGCGGCCTCAAGATGTCGACCAAGCTTCCCATCATCGAACGCTTCCTCCCGCAGCTCGATGCGTTACTCGTGGGCGGAGCGCTCGCGACCGTGTTCTTGGTTGCGCAAGGCAAAAGAGTTGGGAAGTCGGTCTATGAGGAAGGGTCTGTCGAGTCGGCAAAGCGACTCCTCAAGAAGTATGGCAAGAAGATTTTCTTGCCCACGGACGTCGTGTGCACCCGCTCGCTTCGACGCGACGCCAAGCAAGACGTGAAGAGTGTTCGGGAGCTCGGCACCAGCGACCGGATCGTCGACATCGGAACCTCGACACGCAAGCTGTTTACCGAAGCGCTTGAGGGGAGCAAGACGATTGTGTGGAACGGGCCCTTGGGGTACTGCGAGATTGCCGAGTTTTGCGCAGGGACGCGAGAGGTTGCCCGCGCGATCGCGGCACAGACCGGAAAGGCGACCACGATCGTGGGTGGGGGAGATACACTTCCGGTCATCGAGTCGCTCCAGCTGGCGGATAAGTTCACACTTCTTTCAACCGGCGGTGCCGCGCTGTTGCAGTTTCTTGCTGGGGAGCCGCTGCCGGGGATTGAGGCTTTGAAAATGTAACTCTCCGATCCCACTCCTTTCCAAGGAGCCCGCCCGAACGACCGTTACTCGGTCGGGCGGGGGGTTAGGGGAGGTTGCCGTTCTCTTCGAACGAAGTTGCCGGCAACCCCCTCTAGCTCCCCCTCCGCCCGGACGAACGTCCGTTCGGACGGGTTGGGAAGGGGGAGGACCGAAGTAAATACTATGCAGATTGAATCCATCCACGCGCACGAAATTCTTGACTCGCGCGGCAACCCGACGCTCAACGTCACCGTCTTGTTGAAGGGCGGGATTTCTGGTTCTGCGTCCGTGCCAAGCGGGGCGAGTACCGGGGATCACGAAGCGCTCGAGCTGCGCGACGGGGACAAGAAACGCTATCACGGCAATGGCGTCCTCAAGGCAATCAACAACGTCCACAAGAAGATCGCGCCCAAACTCATCGGCATGAACGTGACGCACCAGCGCGATATTGATGCAGCGATGATGGAGCTCGACGGGACGATGAACAAGTCGCGACTTGGTGCCAATGCGATTCTTGGCGTAAGCCTTGCCTGCGCCCACGCGGCCGCGCGAGCAAAGAAGATGCCCCTCTACGCCTATGTGCGTTGGACGTTCCGTCTACCGTCTACCGTCTACCGTCTTCCCCTCCCAACCATGAACGTCCTCAACGGCGGCGCTCATGCTGGCTGGATTCTCGACTTCCAGGAGTTCATGATCGTCCCTAAGCAAACAAAGTTCCGTGAGCGCGTACGGGCTGGCGCAGAGATTTTTTACGAGCTCGGGAACCTCCTCAAACAAAAAGGCCACTCAACGCTCAAGGGCGATGAAGGCGGATATGCTGTGCCGCTCAAGACAAACGAGGAAGCGTTCAAGCTGATCGTGCAGGCGATCAAGAATGCCGGCTACAAGCCGGGTAAGGATGTGTTTCTCGCCATGGACCCGGCGGTCTCCGAGCTCTACGACGACAAGACCAAGCGCTACCACCTGAAGGTGGAAGGCAAGACGCTCTCGAGCAAACAGATGATCGCGATGTGGGAGAAGTGGCTCAAGAAGTATCCGATCGTGAGCCTCGAGGATGGGCTTGACCAAGATGACTGGGACGGATGGGTGCAGATGACTAAGCGACTTGGCGGCAAGACCGCGCTTGTGGGCGATGACTTTCTCGTGACGAACGTCAGTCGGCTCGCCAAAGCCATCGAGCTGAAGGCCGGCAACGCGATCCTCATCAAGGTCAACCAGATCGGGACGCTTTCAGAATCGATCGATGCCATCATGCTCGCCAAACAATACGGTTGGAAGGTGAGCGTGTCCCATCGCTCTGGCGAGACTGAAGACACCACCATCGCCGACCTCGCGGTCGCGGTAAACGCCGACTACATCAAGACAGGCTCCTTGTCCCGCTCCGAACGTTTGGCAAAATATAATCGGCTCATGGAGATCGAGGAGGAGGTTGCGGCACTATGACCGATGTACTCAAAAAACCCGCCGTCCTCATCATCCTGGATGGATTTGGTGTGGCGCCGGATGGGGACGGGAATGCGATCACCCGTGCACAGATGCCGGTGTTCAACCGCCTTGTTCGCACGTATCCAACTATGACGCTGCTTGCCTCCGGCGAGGAGGTTGGGTTGTCATGGGGGGAGATGGGCAACTCCGAAGTCGGCCATCTCGCGATCGGGGCGGGTCGTGTCTACTACCAAATGTTTCCGCGCATCAACCGCGCGATTGAGGCCGGGGAGTTCGCGGGTAACGAGGTGTTCGTCCATGCGTTTGCGCACGTGAAGCAGCACGGCAGTCGGTTGCACTTGGTGGGCATGGTCTCACAGGGACGTGTGCACTCGATGGACGCGCACTGCCACGCGCTCTTGCAGGCCGCGAAGGACGCGGGGCTCAAGGATGTCTTTGTCCAGGCGATCCTCGATGGGCGCGACACGGTCTATAACGTCGGGATCGATTTTGTGACAACGCTTCAAGAGAAGATAAAAGAAATCGGCGTGGGAAAAATCGCCTCGGTGTCTGGCCGCTTCTACGCGATGGATCGCGACAACCGATGGGATCGCACACAAAAAGCCTACGACGTCATGGTCACGGGAGTAGGAGCGCAGGCGATCGATGCGCTGGAGGCCATCAAGGCGTCCTATAGGCGAGAAGTCTATGATGAGGAGTTTGAGCCAACGGTGATCGTCCAGGATGGAAAATCCGTTGGGCTGATGCAGGAGAACGACGCCGTGATCTTTTTTAATTTCCGTCCCGACCGCATGCGCCAGCTCTGTCGCGCGTTCGTACTGCCAGGGTTTGACGGGTTCGAGCGCAAGGCCATCGCCAATCTCTTTCCTGTCACGATGGCGCAGTACGAGACGGGGCTTCCCGTGGAAATTGCGTTTCCGCCAGAGATGATCGACAAGACGCTCGCCCAGATTCTTTCCGAGCATGGGCTCACGCAGCTTCACATTGCCGAGACCGAGAAGTACGCGCACGTCACGTTTTTCCTCAACGGAACAAAAGAGGAGCCATTCCCGGGAGAGGAGCGCGTGATCATTCCAAGTCCTAAGGTCGCGGCGTACAACGAGGTGCCAGAGATGAGCGCGAGGCAGATGACGGATCGCGTCGTGAAAGAGATGCGGGAAAACAAATTTGATTTCATGGTGATGAACTTCGCGAACCCCGACATGGTGGGGCATACGGGCGACCTGCAGGCCACGATCAAGGGTCTGGAGATCGTCGACGAGTGTATGGGTAAGATTGTTGAGGAGACACTTACGCGTGGCGGTCACGTCTTTATCACGGCCGACCACGGAAATGCCGAGGAGATGAAAAATCTGCGCACAGGGGAGATGGACAAGGAGCACGCGACGAACCCTGTCCCGTTCCTGATCATCGGTGCTCAATATGAAGGGCAGCCATCAATCGCCGGAGAAGTACCAGAAGGGGATTTGTCTTTGGTGTCGCCGGTGGGCGTCCTTGCGGATGTCGCGCCCACGATCCTGGCGGTGATGGGGATTGAGCAATCACCCGAGATGACGGGACAGCCGCTGATTTAAACAGAGGTCCTATGTGTCCTATTCGACCTATCCGCACCTCTGGAAGACCTATTGTGTCCGTTCTGAAGATGCTCAAAAAGCGTTGGCCAAATCCTGGGGCGATGGAGATTGGGAACCCGTACCAGAATCTCGTAGCGGTTATGCTGTCCGCGCGCACGCGCGATGAGCAGGTGTTGAGGCTCATGCCAGGGTTCTTCAAGATGTTCCCGACGGTCGAGACGCTCGCGGGAGCCACGACCAAACAGATCGAGCAGAAGATCAAAACGATCGGGATGTTTCGACAGAAGGCGAGGAACCTCAAGAAGATGGCAGGGCAGGTGGTGAGGCGGGAAGGGGGTGAAGGTGGAAAAGGTGGCGGAGGTGGTCTGGAGATTCCAAAGACGATGGAGGAACTCGTCGAGCTTGCGGGGGTTGGTCGCAAGACCGCCAGTGTTGTGCTCGTCGCATCCTTTGATACGCCGGCGATCGCTGTTGACACCCATGTGCATCGTGTTACAAATCGGTTAGGATGGGTGAAGACGAATACGCCGCAGAAGACGGAAGCCGCGCTTCTCGAGCTTGTCCCACGAAAATGGTACACGACGGTCAACAGGGTGTTCGTCAAGCACGGCCGTTACATCTGCATCGGCAAGCCGCGTTGCTGGGCGTGTCCCGTACGCGATCTATGCGCGTTTAAGAATAAGAACCTCGTGGCTCCCAAGAACGCTCAAGAAATCCTCGACGACATCGCACATCGCGAGGAGAGACTCGAGGAGCTTAGACAGAAAGCTATCTAACCGTGAGAACGTCCCCCATTGTGGACCGGACGTATAACGTCCCCCATTGAAGGGGGACAGGCCGGCTGTGTCGGCCAGGGGGTTGCGAATCAGGCGACTACGAACTCGTGGACGACGGATTCGTAACCACCCCTAGCCCCCCGCCCGACCGTCGAACGGTCTCCGCCCGGATGACCGGCATCCGGCCAGCCCGACAGAGTCGTTCTGGCGGGTCGGACGGGGTTCGGGCGGACTCCTTAAAAAGGAGGGGGATCGGACACGTATGAACATAGACCACAAACTCTCCCGCTTCCTGTTCGCCACCGCGAGGAGCTCGAAGATCCTTCGTCCGCTCGCGATCTTCTGCGCGACGAGTTTACTGTTCGTCATGGCGACGGCTGTGGCGATGACGTATGCTGGCACCGATGCCATGGAGCCCATGATGGATCGTTTTCTCGCCTCGATTGTCTCTCTGGGTATTCCGTTGTTGCTCGTCTGGGGCGTGACCGCGCTTGCCCAACGCTTTGTGAATCGCGAGCGTCCGTTTGACGACGGTCAGGGCAAGGCGCTCATCACGATGGTCTGGACCGGCCCCTCATTCCCCAGCGCCCATGCGAGTTTGGCCTTCGCGCTCGCCCTCATCGGAACGTTTTACACGGCCGAACTCTACGGGCCTTGGCTCTGGATCGGTGCGGCGCTTGTCGCCTGGGGTCGCGTCGCCGTAGGTGTGCACTACGTGAGTGACGTCGTCGTTGGTGCAATCCTTGGCGTCGTCGTTGGATGGGCCTCGACGATGGGCTTGCTCCTTACCCTCGTGTCGCTTGGCGTGATAGACTGATCCTCTATGCGGAAAATCGTCTGCGTTTCAGGAGGCTTTGATCCGATCCACGTCGGTCATGTTCGGATGATCCAGGAGGCGGCGACGCTGGGTGACGAGCTCGTCGTGATTATCAACAATGACCACTGGCTCGTGAAAAAGAAAGGCCATGTGTTCATGCCCCAAGACCAACGTCGAGAGATTATCGAGTCGATGAAGGGCGTAACTCGCGTCGTGTTTACTGCCCACGAGCGCGACGATGATGATCGCAGCGTCTGCCGCGAATTGCGAGAGATTTGTCCGCACATCTTCGCCAACGGCGGCGACCGGAAACCCGACGGCGATCCAGTTCCTGAAGTCGTCGTCTGCGACGAGCTCGGCATCGAGATGGTCTACAATGTCGGCAAGGGTGGCAAGGTGCAGTCGAGCTCCTGGCTCACCGCCGAGGACCGCGACACGCGCGACTGCTTCTGCGGCTCGGGTCTCAAGTACATTGAATGTCATGGTAGAGACCTCTGCAAAAGTCATTAAGTCATTGAGTGGTTGAGTGATTGAGTAACTCAACGACTAAACCACTCAACCACTAAACGACTTTTTCAGAACTCTCGGTACGTAATATGATTCGACTCATTGGAATCCTTTTGGGAATCGCCGTGCTCGTCGGCATCGTCATGTCCGGCTCCTACTTTTTTGATACCTACCTCATTTCCCCGGACAAGGATGCTCAAGCGATGTATGTGACGATTCCAGAAGGCGCGTCCGTGGAGGCGATCGCCAACCAGCTGCAGAAGCAGGGGATCATTACGAGCAAGTTGTTTTTCAAAATCTATGTGCGGCTGTCGGGTTCTGTATTGCAGGCCGGGACGTTTGTGCTCGAGCCTGGAATGAGCTTGCGTGCGGTTGTGCGAGAGCTCGGCTACGCTGCAGCGCAGGAGGTACAAGTAACAATCCCGGAAGGGTTCACGCTCGCACAGACCGGCGAGGTGGTTGCGGAGGCATTGCCAGAGATTGCGTTAGCGGACTGGGAGTCCGTGGCGAGCGCGCAAGGCCGTCGTGTGTTAACCGAGGACGAAATCCTCGCCGGGATCCCCAGTGACCAAGGTCTCGAAGGCTATCTTTTTCCCGACACGTACCGCTTCCGCGCGGACGCGACCGCAGCAACCGTGGCCGAGACGATGGTCTTGACCCTCAAGCGTCGACTCGCCGAGAATGGCATTGCCATCCCTCGCAACCTCATCTTCGAGGGCGGTCTCACGTTCCACGAAATGATCACGCTCTCCTCGATCGTCGAGCGCGAGGTTCGCGACCCAGAGGACATGAAGCTCGTTGCTGGGATCTTTTTTACGAGGATGAAGATCGGCATGGCACTGCAGGCCGACTCGACCGTGAATTATGTGACAGGCAAGAGTGATACGGCCGTGAGCCTAGAAGACAGCCGCGTCGACTCGCCGTATAACACCTACCAGAACCTCGGCCTGCCTCCTGGACCCATCAGCAACCCCGGCATGAACGCGATCCTCGCGGTCTTGAACCCGACCGACTCGGATGCTCTCTACTTTTTGACGACCCCCGAGGGGGAGGTGATCTACGCCAAGTCGTTTGATGAGCACATTGCCAACAAGTATCGATACCTGAAGTAGAGCTCATTGACACGCCGGTATTTTCAAGTAGTACTTTGTCTCGGTAGTCCCAGGCTTTAGCCTGGGCGGATCCGTAGTTTCTGCCGATCACCCAGGCTAAAGCCTGGGGCTACCGTTGTACAACACCCACATCCCGAACCACGGAGGTTCATCGTGACCGATTCGTACCGCTTTGCGTGGCCTGATCCCCAGGCTCCCAGGGTCGTTACGCGCGACCTTACCGTGTTGCGTGGCGACAAGAATCCAAAGCTTCGTCGAAAGCGAGGGGAACCCAAGCCCAAGCCTTTGTCTCTGCGAGGCGTGAATCTCATCGAGCTGGTTCCGCACTGTCTCTATGAAGTGCCTCGATACTGCCACGAACTAGCCAAGGGCGTGGACGAGTTACTCCCTGGACGTATCTTGAGTCGCAATCTGAAACTCAGCGAACGGCTCAACGGTGAACCGGTGGAGGAGGAGATCAAGCAGGTCTTCCAGTCCTTCGATGGTGTCTTCAAGGCACGTCGCGGACTCGGTCATCCAGATCGTCAGTATCGTTCGCGCGAGATTCCAGCGAACAAGCAGCTCGCGGGCACGCTCGACGAGATGATGCGGATGTCCTGGGAGTTACGCAAGCTCGACGAGGATGGCCGCGAAGCGTACGAGCTGGTTGCGGTTCGTGCAGCCAAGAAGTACGGACGACCCATCGACGAAACCAAGCGCGAGGCGCAGGCGCGCACGCTGCAGGCCGGCAATCCGGTCGACTCCTGCGGCCGCTTCAACCCATCGCGTCTCCCGCTCATCTGCATTGCCGGGCGTGGCAAGACCGCCAAGCGTATCCAAGCGGTGCGCGGTATCGGACGGCGCATGAGCTGGCGCGAAGTGGTGCTGGAGCACTACATCGACCGGCTGCGCGAGATCTCGCGCGACGTCGCACGCTCACAGCAGCATCGACTGCGGCAGCAGTGGCTGGCACCAGGCGCGAAGCGCACGCCCAGGCTGGTGCGTCAAGAAGCGGAGCGTCTCACCGGCGCTGCGAGCCGACTGCGGACGATCGTTACCCGTCCGTTCGCCCGTTCGTTCACCCACTGCGCCAACGACCTCGATGAGGCTGCGCGGCTTCTGTGCGAGGCCGCGGACGGTCGCAACGGCGACACAATCACGCAAGCCAAGCAGATCATCGGACGCGTCTACCGCGCCATGATCCAGATGGAATGTCACTGGCGACTGGAGGAGATCCTGCTGCAAGCGGCCATCCTGAAGGATCGCCAGGATGAACTTGGTGCGCGCCAGCAGCGGACGTGGTACGAGGAACTGCGCGCTGTGCATGGTCGACTGACAAGCGTCGATCGCCTCACTGGGCTGCGCCTGGAAGACGGATTCAGACGTGAAGTACTTCCGCACGTCTACCCTCACGTCCACCTCGCCAGCGTCCACCTCATGCGCTCCGCCTCCGACGGCGGAGCGGACCTGCAGACGATGCGCGAGGAGCTCAAGATCGCCGTCGAACCGCTCTAGGTTTCCGGAGCGACTCTCTACTTCCGACCCAACCCCAGGGTCGGTTTTTTGTTGTGGGGGGCACTCGTCTTTCTCTTGACGTTCCCGCGTTTTTCTGATATTTTGTCTTCCTTGTACCAGCCTCAAACCGGCGCCGATTCTTCGGAATAGGCGCCATGAGAGTCTGGTATTAGTTCCTTCCAACTTCCACCTTTCCAACTTCGGAGGCTTCGATGTTCGAACACTTGCCGTTTGACGATTACGAACAGCGGTTCGTGGACATGATGCGCGGGAGTCCCGCGTCGATCTTGGTGGCGCAGACTGGCGCGGGCAAGTCCACGCGCGGGCCTCTGGCGCTTCTGCGCGCCGGGTTCGCTGATCATGGGCGCATCGCGGTCTTGGTGCCGAGGCGCGTCATCGCGGTTCGACTGGCTCGGTGGGTCGCCAAGCTCCATGGCACGGCCGTGGGTGATGTTGTCGGTTACCAGATCGGTGGCGAGCGTGTCTTGAGCGAGCGTACCAAGCTCGTGTTCATGACCACGCGCGTCCTCTTGAATCAGCTGCTGCGCGATCGTGGCTTGTCGCGCTACAGCATGGTCATCATCGACGAGGCGCACGAGCGCTTGATCGACCAGGACATCGCCCTGGCGCACCTGAAGCTCCTGCTTGCGCGAAGGACGGATCTGCGCGAAGGCGTATTTTCCGCCACGATCAACGCGGGCGCGTTCGCGGACTATCTGGGACAGGCTCCCGTGCTGGATGTGCCAGGCCGAACCTACAGCGTGGACATCTCCTACGAGCACGAGACGCCGGGAACGACCCGCGAACTCATCCAAGCCATCGGCAACAAGGTCGCTTGGATCATCCACCAGTCCGGTCGCGCCGGCGACGTGCTCGTGTTCCTGCCAGACGAGCATACGATCAAGAAGACGTGCGAGGAGTTGGAGCGGCGAAATCTGCCCGTGCGCGCATTGCCGCTGTACGGCGCCCAGTCACCGGAGGAGCAGGACGCCGCGTTCGTGGTCGAGGGATTGCGGCGCGTGATCGTCGCCACCAACATCGCGGAGACCTCGCTCACCATCGAGGGCGTGACTCACGTCATCGACTCGGGACTCATCAAGCAGACCCAATACGTGAACGCCAACATGTCATCCCTGCAGATCGTCGAGCACTCGCAGGCCGGATGCGATCAGCGCGCTGGCCGAGCAGGTCGTACGCAAGCAGGATGGTGCTACCGGCTGTTCACGCGCGAGAATTTCCTTGCGCGGAGTGCCTACACCCAGCCCGAGATCCTGCGCACGTCGTTGGACGGTGTGCTCTTGGATCTGCTGGTCAACGCCTACGCCTTCCAGGAGATCCTCGCCCTGCCGCTCATGGATCCGGTTCCGGAGTCCCGTTGGCACGAGGCACGCGAGCGGCTCCACAAGCTGCGCGCGATCACGCGCGACAACGCCGTGACTGCGGACGGCCACACGATGGCCTCGCTCCCGGTGAGCCCCATGGTGGCGCGGATGATCCTGTCGGCGGACGCCTACGGGTGCCTAGACGAAGTCATCACCGTGGCCGCAGGCTTCGGTGCGCGAAGCGTATTCACGCGTCCGCGCGACAAGGAGAAGGAAGCGGACAAGGAGCAAGAGGCGTTCAAGGACGAGACGTCCGACGCGCTCACGCTCTTGAGCGTCTGGAACGCGTGGAACCGGGAGGATCAAGACCGGTTCTGGGCGCGCGACCGCTACTTGTCGTCGCGCGCGCTGGAAGACATCGAGCGTACTCGCGGCCTCATCGTGAGTGCGTGCAAGCGTGCGAGGATGACGTACTCCTCAAGCGCCGACCCCACGCTCATCGTAAAGGCGGTCGCCAGCGGGCTCATCCTCAACCTGGCGCGCCGCACCGGAAGGTTCTCTTACGTGATGGGGGATGCGGAGGTGTATATCCACCCGTCCTCCAGCGTCTTTGGAGAGAAGCCGCCAGGATTGATTGTGTGTGCCGAAGTCGTCGAGACGACCAAGAAGTTCTGCCGCGGCGTGAGCGCCGTAGAAAACGAGTGGCTCGCGGAAATCCTGCCGCCGGACATGCTGGAGGTCAGGTACACGGTGCAGCCGCCCAGTTCGATTCTCGGGACGCCCTTTCAGGTCGTGCGCGAAGTGCGCTTTCAAGGCATGGCGATTGTGGCCGAACCTGTGACGAAGATGGACGACCAGGTGCGAGACGCGCTCACGCAGTTTGCGAGCAGCGTCGTGATTGATCACTATCGCTCGTTGGGGAGTCTGCCCTCATCCCTCGTGATGGCGCAACGGACGTTCTTGGCTCTCAAGATCGCGATCGGGGACTGCTTGGATGATCAGTTGGCACAGGAGGCGCAGCGCAAGTTGCGCGAGATCTACCGCGAGCGGGTGCAGCCCATCAAGATGGTCGACGAGTTCCTCGCAATCGACTTCCACGTGGGGTCTTCGGACCTCTTCGAAGCGTCGTTCCTTGAGCGCGCGGGGGAGGCTCGACAAGAGCGTGAGAACACACGGCAGGTGCGACTGGAAGAGGCACAGCAGGAGGCAGAGCACAGGCGAACGCTACGAGAGCAGGCGATCGCGCCTGTGCGAGCAAGGCTTGATGCTGCGGTCGATGGACTTGCGCTCTACGCGCTTGCGTCGGATGTGAGAAGCGCGATTTCAGCCGCGCGGTTCGACATGACATACGGTGGCACAGTCGAATCTGTCACAAGTCTGGTAGAGCATGCCATGCGGCTGCTTGAGGAGCATCTTGCAACGCAGGCCGAGGCGATCGCGCATGGCGCGCGACTGCGCGAGATGACGTTGGCCGAATTCCCCGTTTGTCCGCTGTGCAGCGAGGCATGGACGCAAAAGGACAAGCGCGTCCTGCTGTGTGAGGGGCAGCACGACATGCGCCGGCTCCTCACGCCTGCGACGGAAGCGGTTGACATCGCGGTGGTGAACACGAAGCGTCGTGGCAATCCCGACCGAGTCGCGCGTGTCAGCGTCGTTGGGCAAGCCGTGCTTGTGTCCTTCGACACGCCGGACGGGATGCCTTGGACTGGTAAGACGTTCACGGGAGTCGAAGTGGAGCAGCACACAGCGATTCTGCCTGCGGCCTACGCACAGGATCGCGACTTCATCCTGGACCTCCTCGCCGAGATCCAGAAGCTGGAGCTTGCGCTCAAGGCGCGGCTGGATGCCGTGCGCATAGCAGGTGCGGCCGCCAAGGCTGGTGACGTGCGCAAGCTCACCTTCAAGATCGTGGGTGGGCGTGCCGTGGCCGTGCAAGACGGCCGTCGCTACGTTGCCACGTTCGACGCGATCTACCCCAACGACGGCGAGACCTGGTACTGCCTGGTTTCAGAGTCGTTGAGCGGCCACGAGGCCAAGGCGCTCTTCAAGCTCGAGGATCCGGAAACGCTCAAGAGCGAACTGCTCGACGCGTACCCGGATCTCCCCGCAAGCTTGCTGCAGTGAGAGACGACGGGATTCCGACGAAGGGATCCCGTTTTTTATTTTGTCTTGTCTGTCGGAAGTGAAACATCCGACAGGGTTGAAGATTCTGATAAAAAAATCGACCTTGCGAGAGGTCGATCGTGTCGGTTCAGGCACTGGTGGGGGCGTGGAGCTTCTTCGTGGGATGCCCGGTTGGTTCGGTGAAGAGCTCGAGGGCTTCCTGCTGCGACGCGGCAAGCGCGCGCCAGTCGGATTCGAGTTGCTCGCGTTGAGATTTGGTGAACTCCAGGATCGACATCCTTCTACCGTCGATCTCTGCCTCCATCGAGACACCTCCCCGTGTCAAGAGATCGATCGTCCTGTTGTTGTCCAGGGCGTCGAGCGTACCCCGCAGTTCCAAGAGAGTGTCAGCGGAGGTGAAGAGGTCTGGCTGCGCCTTGTACGCCTGCGCGATTGCGGCGAGATTGTGCTCGCGAATACGGACGCGGTATTCGTGTCGGAGGTACAGGATCCCTCCGGCGAACATGAGTGGAAGTGCCAGGAGGAAGACAGGCAGCATCAACCAGATCTGGGAGTCATACTCTATGGCACGGGCGATGATGGTGTAGATGCCAAACCCGACGAAGAAGAGCAGTGCGAAGCCGAACAGCGGGAGGGCGATGAACGCGTCCATAGCCCCCTTTACGATGCTTCGCAACCACTGGACAATCGTCTTGGCTCCTTCAGCCACGTACCACTGGGCGTTCTCTGCCGTGCTCTTGGTGATGAGTTTGGGCAATGCGTTCTTGTCGCTCACGTGTACCTCCATGAGAAGCTTATGTCCGGAGGGAGGGGAAGTCAAAGGAGACATCGAGACGTAACCGTTTTGTTCACCGGGGTGAAAAAAACGGACATGGAAAGTTCGGTGCCCAAGCAGGTTCCGTTTTAAGGAGGCGTGTGTGATAAAATGCGCGGGCTATGAAGGAGTTTGTTTTACAAGATGATTTTGACCTTTCGAAGGCTTCCATCGACTACAGACAAGAGCTCAATCCACAGCAGTTAAACGTGGTCATGAATGGTGACGGGGCGTGTTTGGTGCTGGCGGGGGCGGGGTCGGGAAAGACGCGGACGATCACGTACCGCGTGGCGTATTTGCTGGAGCACGGAGTGAGTCCGGAGAATATTTTGCTTGTGACGTTTACGAACAAGGCGGCGAAGGAGATGACGAATAGGGTTGAGACCCTCCTTGCCTCGGCAACCCCTCTCCCTCCCCCCCTAGCCCCCACTCGGGCAGGGGGGGGATCGAAAGGAAGGGGGAGGACCGGAGGGGTTGGGTTGTGGTCGGGGACGTTTCACTCGATTGCCAATCGGCTTTTGCGTATCTACGGATCGCAGCTGGGGTACTCGAACAAATTTACGATCCTCGACCAGGAGGATGCAAAGTCGCTCATCAAGGTCTGTATCAAGGCGCTCAAGATCGATACGAGCTCGCGGCGCTTCCCGTCGCCCAGTAAGGTGCATGCCATGATCAGCTACGCGCAGAACTCGGGGCGGCTCATGAGCGACGTCATCGAGTCTCGCTATCCAAACTTCCTTGAGCTCACCCCGGTCATCGAGCGCATCGCCGAGCTGTATGTTGACCGCAAACGCCAAGCCGACTCCATGGACTTTGACGACCTGCTTTTGAAACTGCGCGAGTTGCTCTATCACCACGAGGGTGTCCGCCGTAAGCTCGCCCATCAGTTCGCGTACATTCTCGTGGACGAGTACCAGGACACAAATGTTGTTCAAGCGGAGATTATTCGACAACTCGCGAGCGAGCATGGGAATGTGCTCGTGGTGGGCGATGATGCCCAATCGATCTACTCCTTCCGTGCCGCCGAGATACGAAACATCCTGGGCTTCCCGCAGACCTATGCGGATACCAAGACGTTTCGTCTGACGACCAACTATCGCTCAACGCCCGAGATCCTCGCGGTGGCTAACTCTTCGATCGTCCAGAACAAGGATCAATTCCAAAAAGAGCTTACGGCTGTACGCGAGTCTCTCGAACGCCCCTCGCTTGTGCCGGCCAGTAACGCGACCCAAGAGGCACAGTTCATCGCCCAGAAGATTTTGGCGTTGCGGGATGAGGGAATGCCGCTCTCCGAGATCGCTGTCCTGTTCCGAGCCGCTTTCCATTCCCAGGCACTCGAGTTTGAGCTGATGAAGCGGGACATTCCGTACGAGTATCGCGGCGGGCTCAAGTTTTTTGAGCGTGCGCACGTGAAAGATATCGTGTCGCATCTGCGTATTCGACAGAATCCGAAAGATGAAGTCGCCTGGATGCGCATCTTGGGACTGTTAAATGGCGTGGGTTTGGCGAGCGCGGAGACGATGGCATCGCAGTTTAAGGGGCATGAGTCGCTCGAGGGAGTCCTGTGTGGGAGTCCAACGATTCCCAAGCGCGCGCTAACCGGTTGGGAGGGACTACGCAAGACCCTCGAGAAAATGGCGCGCGAAGAACATCCCGGTGAGCTTATCCGCGCCGTGATTGCTGGAGACTACCGTGATTACCTTGAGGCCGAGTATCCGGATTTCATGGATCGGCTTGAGGATCTCGAACAGTTCGCACTCTTTGCCGAAGGCTACGTCAGTCTGCAGACGTTTTTGGACGAGGTGTCGCTCACGGCGGAATACGGACTTGTAAGGGGCAACGAGGTAGCCCCAGGCTTTAGCCTGGGTGAAGCTCAACGAGAAGATAGGCTTATCCTCTCGACGATTCATCAAGCAAAAGGTCTTGAGTGGGATGCGGTGTTTGTCATGCACCTGGTAGACGGAAAGTTTCCGATTGGTGCGGCGCTGGACGAGGATGGGGGATTAGAGGAGGAACGGCGGCTCTTTTATGTGGCCACGACTCGCGCTCGAAAAGAGTTGTTCTTCACCTATCCGATCGTCAGCGGCTACGATACACTGATGTTGAGCCAACCCTCGATGTTCTTGCAGGAGCTTCCTGAAGGGTTACTCGAGGAAGTGAGGTTGAAGAAGGGCGTCGAGGGTTTCAAAGGCTTCAAGGGCGTCGAGGATTGGGAAGGGCCGACGATCGTGTTTGATGACTTGGGTGAGCGTGAACAGAAGCCTGTGCCAAAGAGGAGTTTTTTAAGAGAAGTGGATGAGTTATAGGATTGAGACCTCTGCAAAAGTCGATGAGATTGACTTGAACGGGCCTTCGCCCGCCCGACTGAACGACGTCAGTCGTTCGGGCGGGGGTGCCCGTGACCCTTCGATAAACTCAGGGTCAGTCTGAGCTTGTTGAAGACTGAAAGTCAAGATCGCGAGTTTTGCAGAGGTCTCGATTGCTTTCTCGAAAGACTTTACAATGGTATAGTTCATTCAGATATGGGTTTTGAAAGAAGTTTGTCGAATTATTTATTTGCAAGACCTTCATTTTTGGAGGGGTTTTCACGTACGTTGGATGTCGCTGGCAACTTCGATAGTTACAATGAGAGCTCTACTTCAGAAGAAGCTGATGTACGCGCGGCTGTAAACGATTGGCGAATGGTTGGACAGGATCTGTCTTCAGCCATGAAAATCTATGGGGAAGAACTCAAGGAACAAGTGGATGCGACGAGTGGATAGTATGTCTGACCAAACAGAAGTGCCTCCGAGTCGGAATAACAATGTCGCAACCGTACAACGTCAAGAATTTTCGGGACCGATTCCACCTCCGTCACTTTTTCGAGAGTATGATCAGATCGTACCTGGCGCTGCTGAGAGACTGTTACAGATGGCCGAGAACCAAGCAACGCATCGGATACAGCTGGAAGGGTTGGTTATTGCATCGGATGTTAGGAAGTCGGAACGAGGCCAAAATTTTGGTTTTTTTATTGCGATGTTTGGATTAGTTTGTGCTTTTATTTTAGGTTTGTTTGGACGAGAAATTGTCGCAGGTGCTATTGGTGGTGGAACACTCGTATCTCTTGCGAGTGTTTTTGTATACGGTCGTCGTCAGAAGGAAAAGGAGCGACAAAAAAAGAAAGAAGGTATTTCTCAGTAGCCACTTATGAATTTCAACGAACGTTCGCTTGAGTTGCACAAACAAAAAAGAGGGAAGTTAGAAATTCGCTCCACGTTTCCGCTTGAGACGCGGGAGGATTTGTCTGTTGCCTATACGCCGGGTGTAGCGCAGCCGTGTTTGGAAATTGCCAAAGATAAAAGTCTTGCGTGGGATCTCACGATTAAGGGACGGACTGTGGCCGTGGTGACGGATGGGTCTTCGGTTTTGGGTCTTGGGAATATCGGTCCGGAAGCGGGGCTGCCGGTCATGGAAGGAAAGGCGATTTTGTTTAAGCGGTTTGCTGGAATTGACGCATTTCCGATCTGTCTTGCTACACAGGATGTCGATGAGATCGTTGAGACGGTGAAACGTATTGCTCCAGGATTTGGCGGAATCAACCTGGAGGACATCGCAGCGCCGGCGTGTTTTGAAGTTGAGCGACGTCTCATCGATGAGCTCGACATCCCGGTCATGCACGACGATCAGCACGGCACGGCTGTGGTGGTGCTTGCGGGACTGTTGAACGCATTGAAAGTCGTTGGCAAAAAACTCGAGGAGGTGTCTGTCGTCATTTCGGGTGCGGGTGCAGGCGGCATGGGGATTACGCACTTGCTGTTCGAGGCCGGACTCCAGAAGCTCACGATGATCGACTCCAAAGGCATCATCGCTCCAGGTCGTGAAGGCATGAACAGTTACAAGGAAGTACTCGCCGCGCGGATTAATCCAAAAGGACGCACCGGCAGCCTCGCGGATGCGCTTGTAGGCGCGGACGTGTTCATCGGCGTGAGCCAGCCAGGACTTGTGACGGCGGACATGGTGCGCACGATGGCAGGAAGCGCGATCGTGTTCGCGATGGCAAATCCTATTCCCGAGATCATGCCCGATGAGGCTCTTGCAGGCGGAGCCGCAGTGGTTGCCACAGGACGGTCGGATTTTCCCAATCAAGTGAATAACGTGTTGGCGTTCCCCGGAATTTTCAAAGGCGCTCTTGAAGGTCGATTGCGGCGTATCACACCCTCGATGCGAATCGCTGCGGCACACGCACTCGCCAACCTCGTCCCAGAGCCGACCAACGATAAGATCATGCCGTCGCCGTTTGAGCCCGGACTCGCAAGTGTGGTGGCAGAGGCGGTGAAGAGAGCTGCGTAGTATGGTTCACGACCGAAGCACCCGAACACGTCGATGGGGATCATCAGCACTCACCGTTGTCTGTGTGCTCGTGTTGTTCGTGGTGTTTGTCGTGGCCGTTCGATGGTTTCGCGCCAAGCCGCTCGAGGAAGAGTCGGTCGTCTCGTCCATTGCCAATGTGCTCAAGCCCGATCCGATCTCGCAGGCTGTGATCGATGGGGCGATTGATACGCGCAGTCGGGACGCGACGCTTGAGTGGGAGGCGACCGGCGAGCGTGTGGGGGCAGCGACTCGCGGCGAGAAAGACGATCGGTATTACTTTGAGATGAAGGCAGCGCTCCCCGAGATTGATCGGGAAGTTTCGTACTATCAAGTTTGGCTCTTGAGCCGGTTGCCGTATGATTTTTTTTCACTTGGCGAGATGGTGACCAATGACGACGGTGACTTTGTGCTTGAATGGGAGGCACCGGACGACGAAGATTACTCGAGCTACACGCAGGTCGTCGTCACAATGAACGCTTACGACGGGAGTGCGGATCCAGGAGTGCATCTTGTCGAAGGGGAGTTTGGGGATTAGATCTCGTGGTCAAAGTGAAAACCGCTTGAGCGGGATTTGAACTCGGTCTGGAGTGTCGCGCCGCGTTTCCAGACGCTTGAGCCATATCGACTCTGGAGTTCGTCGAGCGCACAGAGAACGGAAGTCATGTTTCGTTCTTTTTTGAATAGCGACGGTTGAGTTGGGTCGCAAGAGAGCATTGAGGCGCAGATGCCGACGAGGCGGACGTCGATGAGAGAAATCGGCTCGAGGATTTTCCAAGCGATTTGAAAGAGGCGCATTCCGTCGGCGGTTGGCTCGTGGAAGGTGCGTTGCTCACCGTGACTCGAGAAGTCACCGAAGCGTGCGAACGCAGTTACACGACGTGCGACCACACCGTCGCGCCGCATGCGCCAGCCGACTTTATCCGCGAGTCCGAAGAGATACCGCTTGAGCACGCGCGGGTCGCTGGTATTTTGCGGGAGCGTGTAGGAGTGACCGTAGGATTTTGCGTCTGGGGTCAGGTCTCCGGTCTCCGGTTTTAATGAAATAGCTTTAAAATGGCTGAAACCGTAGACCGGAGACTTGACCCCACCGTGGGCGGTTTCGTGGAGCCAGGTGCCGTAGCTGTGGAATTCGTCCTCGAGTTCTTTCAACGGGAACTCGCGTAGCTGTTTAAAGTTTGCGATACCAAGCGTGTTTAGTCGTTCCTTGATCCGCGGGCCGATACCGCACAGGTCATCGAGCGCGCAGCGGTCAAGGAGGTCGAGAACTTCGTGGGGACGGACGATCGTGAGGCCATTGGGTTTGACCGTCTCGGAGGCGAGTTTGGCCATGAGTTTATTTGGGGCAATGCCGATGGAGGCGGTGATGCGCTCGCCGAGCTCGTCGTGGAGCCTTTGTCGAATTGCCTGCGCGATGAATGTCGCGCCGAAATAGTCACGAGCCTCCTGTGTGATGTCGAGGAAACTTTCATCCACGCTAAACTCCTCGACGTCGTGGGTGAACTCGCGGTAGATCGCGTTAAAGCGATGCGTGACGTCGGAGTATTTTTCTGGGTCGCCGGGCCAGAGAATAATTGACGGACAGACTTTCTTGGCCTCCCACGTTGACATGGCGGTTCTGACGCCAAGTCGCTTTGCTTCAATCGACGCGGTCGCCACGACCGAGCGCTCCTGGTTCTTGCCAGTGATCCCAATGGGCTTCCCGCGTAAAAATGGATTCGCCTGTTGTTCGACACTCGCAAAATACGAGTTCATGTCGATATGCATCATGATGCGATCCATAGAGAGTTCATGCCTGCCAGCCATAGCTCCGTTCGACGGAGCGACGGCTGGTCGATGTGCAAGATGATTCGAGAGTGGTTATCCATCTGTGTAAAGTTCCACCAACCGCCACTCCAAGACCTCCGGGTCGAGTTTTAGTTTAAAGTAGTTGGCGGCGTCGGAGACGGAGAAATAGAAGACGCGTTTGGCGCCTTCGTGTGCGGTGTGCACAAGGTTTACGTGATCGATTTTATACTCGCGTTCATTCCAGCGCATGGCGCGCGGAAGTACGCGGTTGTCTGTGAACGCGACGGTGACATCAATGGGGTCGTTGAGTATTTCATGCATAGGGGGAAAGGGCTACGAGGGCTACAAAGGCTACAAGGGTTAGAAGGAAGGGGACAATACGCGGCGGTCGAGTAGTTGGCGAATCGTCTGTTTGAGACGGCGTCGGTTGGTTCGGATTTTGAGGGCGCGCAACCCCCTTACGATCCGTTTGTCTCTCTGGCGCGGAAGGAACGCGAGTGTGTTGAGGTGGTAGCGGAGCGTTGTGGTGGACATATGGGGAGATGGAGAAGGTGGATTAGGTAGCGGAGGTGGATAAGATGGGAAGGTGAGAGTTGGCAAACTAAAATCCCACGGCCAGGTGTGGATCCCTTCACACCTTGTCATGGGATCTCAGGTTGTCAGTATCCGTAGGAGGGCCCTCCTACGAGTTACACCGGTTGAAATTTTCGAATCACCGCTCGCACAACTCCCTGAATGATGCAGTCCTGGACGAAGATGGGTTCCATGGCACTGTTGGCGGGCTGGAGGCGGATGCGGTTTCGTTCTCGATAAAAACGTTTGAGTGTGGCAAAGGCGTTATCCAGCAGTGCCACGACCACCTCGCCATTACGCGGACTTGGATTTCGTTCAATGACGACGAAGTCACCATCCAAAATCCCGTCCTCGATCATGGAGCGTCCCTTCACTCGCAAGACATAGGAGTTCTCCCCGTCCAGAACGAAGTCGGCCGGGACGGCCATAGCCTCATTATCTTGCACGGCTTCGATTGGTTCTCCGGCTGTGATAAGACCCGCCAGTGGGAGCATGATGGATGCGCCTCTTGGAGCTTCTTCTACGAGTTCAATAGATCGCGCCTCGCCCTCTTCTCCAGCCGTGATGAGACCTTTTTCCAGGAGTGCCTGCACATGGCCATGCACGGTTGCAGGGGAGGAGAGGCCAAAGTGGTCGGCGATCTCGCGGTAGGAGGGGGCGTAGCCATTCTCTTCTAAGTGCTTACGGATGAAGTCAAGCACTTCGGATTGTTTCTTGGTAATGGGTGGCATAGGGGTTGTTCGCTTTATGTTCGCATGGTAGCCCGAACAAAAACCGAACGCAATAGGGAAGTGTGGATAAGTGTATTTTCTTCAACCAGGTCGGAAGCTTAGCTTCCGACAGAGGGGTCTTTTGTAGAGGTTCGCAAAAAGAAAAAGACGCTCCTATGAGCGTCGTGCGTGGGGGTCAGCGGGTCGTCTTGGGGCGGCGTGGTGGAAGGACGTGGCCGCCGGGCGCTTGCGTGAGCGCTTCCACTTCGTGATCCGCGCTTCCGGCGGCGGCGTTGTGCGCGGCAGCTGCTCGGAGTTCGCGCAGCTTATCCTCCAGATCGAAACTCTGTGGAACGCTCATCAGGAGCTGTGTACTGATGGGCTCGATGTCCTTGGGGAAGAAGGCATCAAGCTCTCCGGCCGCAAGCCTCTCGGTCGGCCCCTGCGAGAGGAGCGCCATGGCGCGACGACGATCTTCGTGCGTCTGGCACTCGACAAGACGCATCGAGAGCTGCGTATGAAGTGTGTCAGCGCGTTCCAGAAGCGTTTGCAGGTGCTGTCTGGCCTCGACGGACGCGTTGCCAAGCTCCGGCGCCATTTGTCGTTCCACCTCTCGCATCGACGTTCTCGTCTTCACGATGAGGTCTCGCGCCTCGTGCGCCTCGCGGGTCGCGGCCGTCATGTCCGCGGGCTTTGTCGGCCACAGCCCCCCGGTGCCAGACGGCCTCTCGTCAAACGGCGCACCGCCCAGCCAGGGCGGGATCGAGCGCAGGGCGCACTGGAGCATCCTCTGCGCCGTGAGCACGACGAGCCGTCCGCGCCAGACACGGGCATGCGTCGCGGCGATCTTCATGCCTTCTTGCACGGCCGCCAGCGTTTCGTCGTGTTGCGCCCTGTGCGTCGGCAGCATGCTGTTTGTGTCACGCGCTTGCAGCTCTGTGGCGAGACCGCGGAGGTTTGTGAGCTGTCCCTCCAACCTGTGAAGATGCCTTCCAGCCTCGTTGCAGGCAGAGTCCACCGGCGTTTGCATGAGCCAGGCCGCGTAGCGTTTCGAGTTATTTTCCCGATCGCGAGCCTGTCTTTCCGTACTGCGCGCCGAAGCTTCTTGCGATTCTCGCTCCCCCTTCTCGCGCCGCGTCCGCCCGCGCTCCTCGCTGCGTTTCTGCTCCTCCGCGTGGCTGCTCCTCGCGAAGGAGATGAGCTTCCACAGGATGAAGATGGTGAGGGCTCCACCCAGGGTAACGCCGATCATCGTGAGCACGTTGATGATCTCTTCCGTGTTATCGTCGACCCAGTCCACGACACCGTTGACGATCCACATAACGAACAAGACAACCATTGCGAGCCCGATAAGGCCGCCCAGAATGTCTTCGCCTTTATTGTCGCTCATTTGGGACTCCCTTGGAAAGAACGGCTGGTGGAATCTAACATGTTTTTCGGATTTTTGTCCAGTGATCCCCTAAGCCCACAACCTATCCCGAGTCGATCCCCACAAAACCCCTGACAGTCGCCGAGGGGTTTGCTATTCTGACAGACGTTGTTGTGGGGAGGGCGCAAAGGGCTAAGAGGCTCCTAAAGAATCTGTGGAGCCTCTTAGCCCTCTTAGCCCTCCTCCCAGCCCCCACTCCTATGAAAAAAACCGTCGAGTCCGTCACACAAGGCCACCCTGATAAAATCTGCGACCAAATCGCCGACGCCATTGTCGATGAGTATCTCCGACGCGATAAACAAGCTCGTGTCGATATCAGCGTGCTTGGGAGCCACGGCATGATGATGATCGGTGGGGAGGTGACGAGCACCGCTGACTTTGATCTGGGCGCGCTCGCCAAGCAGGTGTATGCGGAGATCGGATACAAGGATGACATCGAGGTGTTTGTGAATATCGAGGCACAGTCCGCAGAGATGAAACGCGTGCATAACGGCGTGACCGACAATGTGGTCGTGAATGGTTTTGCCACCAATGAAACACGCGAGCTCCTGCCGCGCGCTGTCGTGTACGCTCACAATCTCGCCCGCCGCCTCGACGATCTGCGCAAAACTGACCCCGCGTTTTTCTGGCTCAAGCCCGACGGTAAGATTCAGCTCACCATGGACGGTGACCGCGTGTGCGGCGTGACAGTCCTGGCCTCCCACCATGTGAGCATCGATGAGAAAGACGTGAAGACCGCGCTCCTGGAGCGGTTGCTCGTGCCGCTTCTTGGCGAGGACGGCGTGGCGATGTACATCAATCCCATTGGGACGTTTATCGATGCGGGTTTCCGCGCGGACTCCGGAGCGAGTGGACGCAAGATGACGGTGGACACCTATGGCGGGCTCATCCCGCAGGGTGACAAGTCGATCTCGGGCAAGGATCCTTCTCGTGTGGATCGCGCGGGTGCCTACATGGCACGGTTCGTGGCGCGTTACATCGTCGAACAAGGCCTGGCGAGTTCGGCGATGGTGGGTTTAGTCTACTCGATGGGACGAGCGGAGCCGGTGCATATTCAAGCGACGGGGATGGGAGAGAAGTCTCGCGGGGCCAAGATGGACTTGACCGAGCTTTTGAAGAAGACATTTGACTTTCGTCCCGAGGCAATCGCCGAGCGACTGAATCTGTTCCAGCCTGTGTATCGTGCGACGGCCGTGTATGGTCATTTTGGGAGGTCAGGTTTTCCGTGGGAAGAAACGGCTGTGGTATAGTGGGTGCGTATGGAACCCTCGACGAAAAAAGATTCGAGCATTTCAATCGCGATCGTGGTCGCGATTGTTTTGATCGCGAGTGCGCTCCTCATCTTGCGTCCAAGCCCGGAGCAAGTCGTCGCGGTGTCGCAAGACAGCCTGTTGCGTGTGGAAGGTGTGACGCGATCGTCGGGAACGGTCGCAATCGAGCGCCTCGATGGCGTGGCAACGTCCATTCCAGGCCTTATGAGCCCTGTGTATGAGGTCACGCTCACGCGCGTGGGGACACTGGAGAATGCAGAGTTCTCGTTTTCGTTCTCGGATTTTCCTTCGGAGCTCTCCATTCAAGAGGTGACGGTCTACCGATTCAATCGAGAGATCCTCTCGTGGGAAGCGGTGCCCACCTTTTTTGATCTGGACGCCCAGACCCTCACCGCCGAGCTCGAGTTTTCCGGATCTGTTCTGGTGGGACTTGGGGAGCGTGTGCTATAATTGTTTCAACATTTTTTAACGCTCATTGTCTTATGCCCGCGAAAACAAAAAAGGTGTCCGTGTCTGCTTCCGCTAAGAAGCCGGCGGCCAAAAAAGCTCCCGCCAAAAAGTCGAAGGCAAAGAAGCCCGCCATCTCCGTGAAGGTCGAGGAACAAATCGTTCCCGTGGTGACCGTGATCGAGAAAGAAGTGCACACCGCGCACGGCCCGGTCGAAGTCCACCATAAGTATGTCTTCATCGGTGCCTGTCGCAACTGCGAGCACATGCCCATGAGTGCCAACAAGCTCGTCGCGGTTCTCTCGATCGCGATTGCCATCCTTTCCGTGATGCTCATTTCCACGTCGCTGCCCATGAACTTTGAACTCCCATCCATCTCGATGGGATCGATCACCGATTGGATCACTCCCGACTCCAACGTGAAGAGTCTATGACGCGCGAGGCTCTCATCTTTATGACCGCCCTGTTGCTCGTGGGAGCTGGGTGTGCGCCAGCCAAACAGGTCTTCGACTCCGAGGTCGCTCAGACTCCAGGAGAGGAACCAGCGCTCACCTTTACCTACCCTGATCGACAAGAAGAACCCCCTATGCCTACGTGGGAATTTCCTGGCGTGCTCCCGACGGAGCAGATCGCGGGAAAGCAAGTTCGCATTTCAACGCAAAAGGGGGAGATCGTGTTTGAGCTTTTTGCCGACACGGCTCCTGCTACGGTCTCCAACTTTGTCTACTTGACGACAGGGGGCTACTACAACGGCCTCACCTTCCATCGACGAGAACCTGGGTTCGTGATTCAAGGCGGCGACCCAAACGGCAATGGCACGGGCGGGCCTGGGTATACGATCGAGGAAGAGACCAATGACTCGTACACATATGACCGTGGAATTGTCGCTATGGCAAAGACAACCGAACCACACAGTACGGGATCACAATTTTTCATCATGCTGGGCGACGAGCCGCTCCCGAAGGAGTATTCAATCTTCGGCCGGGTGGTGGAGGGGATGGAGGTCGTGGACGCGATCGCGGTGGGGGACGTAATGACGAGCGTGACTGTAGAGGATCGAGCCGAATAGAGAGTTCTGAAAAAGTCGTTTAGTGGTTGAGTGGTTTAGTCGTTGAGTTACTCAATCACTCAATCACTCAACGACTTAATGACTTTTGCAGAGGTCTCAATAATATGTTTCCCAAGCGCCAGGTCGAGCTTCTCGTCCCGGCGTTTTTGATTGCGAGCCGAAGCGA
>Ga0082335_1001610_pt1 | contig 46447 bp, 35 predicted proteins | sample Subgrocontami58m_FD_72375 | JGI IMG/M metagenome (GOLD analysis project Ga0082335, IMG submission 72375) | Subsurface groundwater microbial communities from S. Glens Falls, New York, USA - GMW37 contaminated, 5.8 m (SPADES assembly) (version 2) ...
TCTCTGTCTCCGGAGGGAGGTCGATAGTTTTTTTACGAGAAACCACAATGTAGTCGTAGCCCTTTTCTTTCAGCCAAAGAATGTTGCTCTGTGTGGCAATGCCCGCATCCATGACAATCAGCGGCTTTGTCTGCATCTCCGCAAAAGCGAGGGTCGTGATCATCTCCGCCAAGGTTCCCGCCTCGCTGACATTGCCCTCAAAAACTTCCGTCCGTTTGGGAAAACCGTCGGCGTCAAGCACCAATCCCAGGGTGACCAGAGGACAATCGCTACGCTTTTCCTTGGAACGAGCGAAATGGGCTTTACTGTTATACCTGCCGGAGCCCTCGAAAAAGGTATTGGTCAGATCATAGAGGATGATCTTCTCCTCCAGATTGAACAGGTTGCACTCCCTTGACCGCAAATGATCCTCGATCTGCTGCTTGTGCCGCAACAGCAGGTCGGAGGTCTTATAAACCCGGTACTGGGAAAGATCCGAGAAATCGGTCTCTAACAACTCATCCAGGGCGGTCATGTCCTGAAGCCACAGATGGGTCGCCCGCTCCGAAGAAGGGGCAATCAATCGGGCCGCGATAACACCGATGGCCGCATCAACTGCCGCCTTGCTGAGCCCCATGGTCATTAGTAGATCGGGAAGCCCCAGGGTTTTTATCGTCTCATAGACAACATGCTCCGCCCCTATGGATCGGGAACGTTCGTTATCGATAGTGTCGATATCCACCCGGTGGTAATCCGGCTCAGAAAATTTTTCCTTCTCCCCTCCCGGTTCCCCTTGATAGGCAACAACTTTACGGGCATAACGGGCGGCAAGCGTTTCGATATCCTCCGGATAGGCAAACAGTGCATCCTGGCCAGTGACGATCTCTTCGATTCGATTGGCCAATTCCTTCCATCGCTTTTCCGGCAGGGAGAAGTTTGTTCCCAGGTTGAGGAGCATCCGCTGCCGAGGTCCCCGTTCTGTGCGCACGGATTCAATGAGTTTGAAGGTATGATATTCCTTCTTATTCTTTTTGTCGGCATGGGTGGTTTTTCGAATGAACATGGGACGTGGTTAACATGAAAAATGGTTCTTGTCAATACATGCCATGAAGATTTTGGCACTACAAAACACTTCCCGGCTTTCAGATTGTTTTAACTCGCTGATTTTACAAGAATACGTATTCTTGTAAAGCCACAATATGGCCAAAATCACCCGTATTCAGAGCAAAAGTCGTGAACTTGGGCTAAGGAGGGCATTCAAGGCCGCAAGTTTCCCTCGTTTACGCTCATAGCCCATCCAGATCCGCTCCTGCGGATTCCAGCAGCGGGGGCGATGGAAAAGGAAGAAGGTGTCGTTCCGGTTACGGCCGTACTTGGCGTTCAGCTCTTCGATCCCCTGCCGGGCCAGCCGCAACAGCGGTTCATCCTCCGGGAGCGTTTCCTCCCCGGCGTCGCGAAAATCCGTCAACAGGCCGAAGTGCAGGTTAGCGCCACGATTTGCCAGAAACCGCACTTCCAGCGCTTCCATCAGTTCAGCGATGCTGGACGCGCTTCTGAGCATCGTCGGAACCACGGCCAGGGTGCGGAATTCCGGAGGGATCCCTTCGGAGAAGTCCAGGCGCGGCAGCGGCTGGGGTGCCACAAGCAGCGTCGCCAGCCAATTCACCAGGGCCACGGTAAGCTGGCTTGCACCGAGAACGGAGAGGAACCCGAGCAGGGCCATTGCCCATCCCGGCAAGGCGCCGACATGGTCTTTAGCCAGCAAGCCCCCGGCGAAGAGCGCCGTCAGCAGTGTGATTGCGCCCAGATAGAGGAGCAAAGGAAAGCGACGGCTCCATCTTAACAGACGCTCGTAGAGGGAAAGATGCACCTCCAGCGCCTGTTCGAGCCGGGGCAATCCCTTGTCGATCAGGTAGAAGCCGACATGGGCCACGCGATCATCGTGGCCCATTCCGTCCGCACCCCCCTGGGCCAGCCCGAGCGCCCTGCGGGCCACCTCGCTCTCGGAAAAGCTTCTCTGCTTTGCCATCTTTTCCACGACATGGCGGTAACGGTCACGGGTGGAAAAATCCATTTTGCTGTAGACGTCGCCGGGGTCCTGGCGCAGGGTATGGTCGACAACGCTCATCGCCTCGACGAATTTGCGCCAGTCCATGGCACTCAGAAAGCGCAGGCTGCCGATGCTGTTGCTCATGGATACCTGATCGGCCGCCTGTTGCTGGTTCTCCGCCTGCACCAGTTGCTGGATCGTCTGGCCGCATTCGGTGAGCCGCTGCTCCAGCCAGGTAAGCGGCAATGCCAGAGCCGGCCCCTGCCCCTGCAGGCGGCGCGTCATTTCCGCAATAAAGGCGCTCACCAGCGGCGGGTTCGAGCGCGCCATGTCGGCAATCACCAAAATCAGGTTCTTCGGGTCCTGCGCGGCGCTCTCCGTCATCAGGTCTGCCCAGTAATCGGCCAGGCTGCGGTCGAGACGATCGGCAGCGATCCGGGCGGCAATGCGCCGGAGATTCTCGATCAGGGCCAGGCGCAGCATGATGGGAATGGCCCACAATTCTCCTAGCTTCAGGGACGTGACAGTCTGGTAGGCTGCTGCAAATCTGCTGAGAATCTCCGGATCTACCCGTCCATCGCCATGCAGGATCATCTCCAGTGCGATGTCATAGACGCGCGGCAGGGCAGCCGACGGACCATGCAGCAGGCGGGGGAGTTCCCGGCTGTACCCCTTGGGCAAATGCCTCCGGGCGGTGCGGATTTGCTCTTCAATCAGATAGAAGTTATCGAGCAGCCATTCCCCGGCAGGCGTAATCCGGCGGTTGGCTTTCACCGCCTCCGTCAGCAAATTGTGGACTCCAAGGAGAAGGTCTTCATTCTCCCTGAGACGTGTCAGAAGCTGATCCGGAGCGCGTCCCGGGCTTATCGTGTGCGAGCTCGCGAGCGTCTTGCCATGGTGCTCCATCTGATCGGCGCTGAATAACTCGGCGCGCAGCGGCGGCTCGGAACAGGCAAACTTTTCTGCCAAACCCTTGCCACGTAGGCTTGCCCACAAACGAGAGAGGTTCTCAAAAATGGTTTTGGCGCTGAACTTCACTCTTCAAACCTCCGAAATAACCTTCCCTGAAACCGGCATATAGCCTATCTGCCTTTGTAAGTTGTACCACACTTAGCGGCAAAGTTCCGGCTTTTAATTGTTTGGGATCACTGTCATCGACTTAACGAAGCGGTTTCTAACAGGGCTAGAAATCTCTTTGAGGGGCGAAAGAAGAGGGTTCACGCCAGGACGGAAAGGAATGGTGTTCCCCTATCGGTCTCGCTGAGCCGACCCGGTGATGCTAGCGTAAGAGACTTGGAGTTGCACCCTGGATTATGTCGCCAATGTTTTGCAGGGGGCCTAATGGTTTTTTTGAATTTCTTCCGTGCTAATGGCGGGCCGACCTCCTGACGGGTCTCTGTACGTAACACAATTATCGACAATGGTGATTAAGCCCCGGAACTCCCATCCGAAGAATACCGTATTCCGCTTGAAAGAAAACATATCCAACCAGAAATTTCCGATCCTCTTACTCTCCACAACTGCTCATAGCCTGCAGGCACATTCCCATCTCGAAACTCCGTATGCAGTACCAAACCCTGTTCCGCACACCACGTGTTCAACGGTGGATAAGCCTTGTAACCCTGATAACTGTATAATGCATCTCGCTTCGTCGTCTCCACCAAGGTGGCATCCTGATCCAAGGTCGCAGTCTTCTGAGAATTGCGGCCTTGAATAAAAGCAACCATGTCACTGTTCACCTTCATCAAGCCGCTCTCTTTTTTCGCTTCTCCATACTTGAAAGGTAATACTCCTTGTGACATAATCCCTGCACCTCGTTGATGATAGATTCTTTCTTGCAAAAGTATCCTATCATCCTGTTACTACAGGGTCAACGAGGGTTTTCTATCTTTTTGGGTGAGGGATCAAGGGAGTCCGCGCAACGAATTGACTTCAGGAAAACTATTTTATAAGATGCGCCTCCTTTGCAGATATTTCCGGTGCAGTTTCAGGGAGGCAAACGCTATGATAAAAAAGCTGGCTTGGGGCTTGATCTCCATCATCGCCGCATTTTCGACCGCCGTGGTCGTCGGGATCGTCCATCCCCAGGAAAAGGTGAACGCCCTTTGGCTGATCACGGCGGCCGGCTGTTTTTACGTCATCACGTATCGGTTTTACGCCTCTTTCCTGGCGGCTAAGGTGCTCTCCCTCGATGGGCATTACGTAACCCCTGCGCACCGTCTGAATGACGGCGTTGACTATCATCCCACCAACCGGTGGGTGCTTTTCGGCCATCATTTCGCAGCGATCGCCGGCGCCGGACCGCTCATTGGCCCCATGCTCGCGGCACAGTTCGGCTATCTGCCAGGCTTCCTCTGGATCCTGGTCGGCGCGGCCCTGGGCGGCGCGGTGCACGACATGGTGATTCTGTCGCTTTCGGTACGACGAGACGGCAAGTCCCTCGCCCAAATGGCCAAGGATGAAATCGGCCCCGTGGGCGGCCTGGCGGCATCTCTGGCCGTCTTCTTCATCATCATTGTGGCGCTGGCCGGTCTGGGCCTGGCCGTGGTGAACGCCCTCACCAAAAGCCCCTGGGGCACCTTTACGATCGCCGTCACCATTCCCATTGCGCTCTTCATGGGCCTGTATCTCTACCGCCTCCGGCCGGGTCGCGTGGGCGAAGTAAGCGTCATCGGCTCCCTGCTGCTTCTGGCCGCAGTCATCCTGGGACGCTTCATTCCGGGATCACCCCTCGAACCCTTCTTTAGTTTCACTAAAAATCAACTGGTGGTGATCATCGCTGCCTACGGGTTCATCGCCTCGGTGCTGCCGGTCTGGATGCTCCTCTGCCCACGTGATTATCTCTCCACCTACATGAAAATCGGTACGATACTGCTTTTGGCCCTCGGCGTGATCTTCATTGCGCCTACCCTGCAAATGCCGCCGGTTACGCAATTCATCAGCGGCAACGGGCCGATCATCCCCGGCAAACTCTTTCCCTTCATGTTCATTACCATCGCCTGCGGGGCGGTTTCCGGCTTTCACTCTCTTATCGCGTCGGGTACGACACCGAAGATGATCATGTCCGAAAGGGATATCCCCATCATCGGTTTCGGCGCGATGCTGGTTGAGGGTTTTGTCGCCATGATGGCGCTCATTGCGGCGACGGTGCTGATTCCCGGCGATTACTTCGCGATCAACACCAAGCTGTCCTTTGAGACGCTCGCTTCCCTGGGATTTCCCGTGAGCAGGATCACCGAACTTTCCGCCCTGGTGGGGACCGACGTGGTCGGCCGACCGGGCGGGGCGGTATCACTGGCCGTAGGCATGGCCTCGATTCTCACCGGTATTCCGGGAATGAGCGGCCTCATGGCTTACTGGTACAACTTTGTCCTGATGTTTGAAGCGCTTTTTATCCTGACGACGGTGGATACGGGCACGCGGGTCGCCCGTTTTCTGCTCCAGGAGCTTGGCAGCCGCATCTACCGGCCGCTCGGCCGCCCCCGGTGGCTGCCGGGCATTGTTTTCACAAGTATGACGGTTGTGGCCGCCTGGGGCTACCTCATCTACTCCGGCAATATTGCCACGATCTGGCCCATGTTTGGCGTCTCCAACCAGCTCCTCGCGGCGATCGCCTTCGGCGTGGGCACGACGGCGCTCATCAAGTCCGGCAAGGCCAGGTACGCCTGGACGACCCTCGTTCCCATGGCCTTCATGTTTGCCGCGACGCTTACCGCCTCCTGGGAACTGATCGGCATGTATCGGGAAAAATTCGACCAGGGCGTAACGGCTGCCGAAGTGCTAACACTCAAAATAGACGCGTTTCTCGTATCTTTCCTGGCGCTGCTGGCCATAGTTGCGCTCGCCGATATGCTCTATACCTGGTATAGCTTCTTTTCAGCGAAGCGAAAGTCACTGGCGGCCACGGCAAGCGAAAAGCGGCCTGCCGAACCGGGAAGGGAATGAAGATTATCAACCAAGGCATTAATATCATCGGTTATTATGACAAAGTAGCGGGGGAATTAAACCTGCTCCCCAGGCAAGTGCAGACGGTGGCGCAGTTGCTTGCCGAGGGGGGGACCATTCCCTTTATTGCCCGGTATCGTAAAGAACTTACGGATTCGTTGGATGAGGTGGCTATCTCGGCCATTCGGGACCGCCTGTTCCAATTGGAGGAGCTGGAAAATCGCCGGGAAGCGATTCTGAAATCGCTGGGAGAACGCAACCTCCTGACAGATGAATTGCGGGAAGTGCTTGCCGCCGCGGCAACACTCGCCAAACTGGAGGATATCTATCTTCCCTTCCGCCCGAAACGCCGGACGCGGGCCATGATCGCCCGCGAAAAGGGATTGGAACCGCTGGCCGCAAGCATTTTCGCTCAGGGCGATATGGATCCCGAGGCGGAGGCCGCCCGGTACATCGACGCGGGAAAAGGGGTGGCATCTGCGGATGAGGCCCTTGCCGGGGCAAGGGACATTATCGTCGAGCGGGTGAATGAGGATCAGGAAGCACGGGCACGGATCCGTTCCCTGTTTTTTGAAAAAGGCGTTTTGCGCTCCCGTGTGGTTGCCGGCCAGGAAGCAACGGGGAGCAAATACCAGGATTACTATGATTGGGAGGAGCCCCTGACCAAGGCCCAGTCCCATCGGATCCTCGCCATGCGGCGGGGGGAACGGGAAGAATATCTTAGCCTCCGCATGACGCCGCCGGAGGAAGAGGCCCTGGCTATCCTGGAAAAACTCTTCGTCAAAGGAGACGGGGCAGCGGCAAAGCAAGTGCAAATGGCAGTTTTCGACGGCTACCGGCGCCTCTTGTCCGGCACCCTGGAAACGGAGGTGCGTTTGGCCACTAAAAAGCGGGCCGATGAGACGGCGCTCCGGGTATTTGCCGATAATCTCCGCCAATTGCTTTTGTCCCCGCCCCTGGGCCAAAAGTCCGTCCTGGCGGTCGATCCCGGTTTTCGTACCGGCTGCAAAATTGTATGCCTGGATCGTCAGGGAAAACTCCTCCATAACGAAACAGTTTATCCTCTCCTCTCGGAAGAGGCGCGCCAGGAAGCGGCAAAAATAATCGGAGGATTATGTTCGCGTTTCCAGATCGAGGCGATAGCCGTGGGCAACGGTACCGGTGGCCGGGAAACGGCAACCTTTCTACGGACGCTTTCGCTTCCCGAAAAGGTTGCCATCATTATGGTGAATGAAAGCGGCGCCTCTATTTATTCCGCTTCCGAGGCCGCCCGGGAAGAATTTCCCGATCATGATATCACGGTGCGGGGAGCGGTTTCGATCGGCCGCCGCCTGATGGACCCGCTGGCAGAGCTGGTCAAGATCGATCCCAAATCGATCGGCGTCGGCCAATATCAACATGACGTGGACCAGCGGGAACTGAAGCAGTGCCTTGATGATGTGGTCGTCAGTTGCGTAAATGCCGTCGGCGTGGAAGTGAACACCGCAAGCACGCAGCTCCTTTCCTATGTTTCCGGGCTGGGGTCGGCCCTGGCGGAAAATATCGTCCGGCATCGCAATGAGCAGGGTCCCTTCCGTTCCCGCGCTGAACTCAAGGCGGTAAGCCGTCTCGGGCCTAGGGCTTTTGAGCAGGCGGCAGGGTTCTTGCGGATCAGAGACGGCGTCCAGCCGCTGGATGCCAGCGCCGTCCATCCCGAGAGTTACGCGGTTGTGGAGAAGATGGCGAAGGATCAGGGAGGGTCGGTCCAAGACCTGATGCAAGATGAGAAAAAACGGCAAGCTATTGCATTAGGAAAATACGTAACCGGCAAGGTAGGTCTTCCCACCCTGCAGGACATAATAGCCGAGCTGGCCAAGCCTGGCCGCGATCCCCGGCAACAATTTCAGAATGTCGTTTTTGCCGCGGGAATTGAAAAAATCGGTGACTTGCTGCCAGGGATGAAACTTGCGGGTGTCGTCACGAACATCACCGCCTTCGGCGCCTTTGTCGATATCGGCGTGCATCAGGACGGCCTTGTCCACCTGAGCGAATTGACGGACAGATTCGTGAAGTCACCTGGCGAAGTAGTCAAGGTCAACCAGGGCGTCGAGGTAACGGTGTTGGCAGTTGACCCGGAAAGAAAACGCATTTCCCTTTCCATGAAAAAGTCCCCCGGCGCCAAAACTGATCGATCTGCGCCTGGGGAAGTGAAGTGGCGACGAATATTGAGGCAGATGGATAAGCATTGAACCGACCTGTTCCGAGAGGAGAAGCTCAATGCCACAACATCGTACACTTTACAGCGCAGAATTTGATTACTTGCCAAGGACGGGGTCAGCCGAGTATTTACCCTGCAAATCTGTCCTTAAGCGCCCATACTTATCGGCTATCGATTCTTCTTTTTTTCTGCCTTAGCCTGTTTCTTCTCTTTAGGTGTTTTTAGTGGTTTTTTCTTTTCGGTCTTTTTCGCGTCTTCGGATTTAGCCATGTCGTACCTCCCCGGATTCTAACAGATTTGCGGCACTATATCTTTTCACTCCTCAATAAGCAAATTTATTGCGTCAGTTTCTTCTGAAGAACGATCACTTTACATGTTTTTTGCGTTACTAATCAGCGAGGGTGCCATAGCAATTGTCCGGTGGGACGATGCCTCTTTTATCCAAGGATACGATACATTCCGTGGCGGGTGGTTTCCCCTTGCGGTTATGGGCCACCAGCGCCTGCACCACCACCCAGCTCACTTCACTTCTTTCAGCCATCATGGTGATCTGCTCCAAAGCGGCGCGATTGTCGAATGATACGGGGCGATAGGGTCTCGCGGCTGTAAGGGCGTCATATATATCGCAGACAGCCACGATCTCGACCATCCGATCATTCAGTCTGATGCCCCGGAGATATCCCGAACCGTTGTTCCTCTCATGATGATCCCTGGCGACGCGGGCGGCGGTGCTTTCAATGCTCTGTGAGTAGTAGCACAAAAGAATATACCCAGCCGTCGTGTGATGTTCCAGATTCTTTCTCTCGTCCCGCGTGAGAGGTGATGCCTTTGTCAATATCTCAAGGGGGACACAGATCTTGCCGAAGTCATGCAGCGGGCTTGTCGCCATCTCTTTTATCCTGGCCCGGTAATTGGGCACAAGATTCTTGGAAAGGAGGGTCAAATAGGCAAACACCATCAAGATGTGGCGGTAGGTATATGGGTCATATTGTTTGAAATATTCGATAGAATCCAACTTGGGCCGGGCAAGCTGTACCTGCTCCATTAACCCGATAATTTCCGCAAGTTCTCCCTCGTCACTGAAGACAGCCACGCTGGTAGGCTGCCGGATAAAATCCAGAACATCCTTTCTTACCGTTCCAAACTGCATCAGAGAGAATTTCTTCCGGTACTCTGCACCACTCGACGATACGAGGGCCAGCAAATCCTTTTCCGTCAACGTGGTTCCGGCTGGCAGCCACAATTGTCTGTCCAGGGAATAGACCGGATAATCAAGCGCTAATTCAGACATAGAATCACCCTCCCTCTTCTCCCCTTGTGCGATAATCTCGATCAATTTGCAAGGGAAAATCATTACATTATTGACAGGTGTCCGGCCACGTGCTAATCCCGCAGCATGGAAAATGTTCGTCAGGAGGCGCCGTTGACATTTCAGGAATTGATTTTCGCTTTGCAGCGATATTGGGCAAGTCAAGGCTGCATCATCCAGCAACCCTACGATATGGAAGTAGGAGCGGGAACCTTTCACCCAGCCTCTTTCCTCCGCGCCCTGGGTCCCGAACCATGGCGGGCGGCCTATGTGCAACCGTCGCGTCGCCCCACGGACGGCCGCTACGGTGAAAATCCCAACCGCCTGCAACACTACTATCAATACCAGGTCATCATTAAACCCTCGCCTTTGAATATCCAGGAACTATATCTCGACTCCTTAAAGAGCTTCGGCATCGACCCCCTGGATCATGATGTGCGCTTTGTGGAGGATGACTGGGAGTCTCCGACGCTGGGCGCCTGGGGATTAGGGTGGGAGGTTTGGCTGGATGGCATGGAGATCTCGCAATTCACCTACTTTCAGCAGGCGGGCGGGTTGGATCTTAAACCCATAAGCGCTGAACTCACCTACGGCATTGAGCGCATCGCCATGTACATTCAGGGCATTGACAATGTCTATGACCTGAAATGGAACGAGCAGCTCAAATATGGGGATGTCCACCACCGGGGCGAAGTGGAATATTCGGTGCATAATTTTGAAAAAGCCGATGTCGAGATGCTGCGACAGCGCTTTGATATGTGCGAAAAAGAAGGCATCAGCCTGATTGCCCAGGGGCTGGTGTTGCCGGCCTACGATTACTGTCTCAAATGTTCACATACCTTCAACCTGCTGAATGCCCGCGGGGCCATCAGTGTCGCGGAACGCACCAGCTATATCGGCCGGGTGAGAAATCTGGCGCGTCTGAGCGCCGAAGGTTACTTAAAGCAACGCGAGGCCATGGGTTTTCCCCTGCTGGGTCTTAAAAAGGGTTTTTAAATGGGCAAGGAACTATTACTGGAGATCGGCACGGAAGAGATTCCGGCGGCATTATTGCCCCAGGCGATGCAGGATATGGAGGCCATACTTCGCAAGGACTTTACCACGGCCCTGATCCCCCACGGCGCGGTCAGGGTCATGGCCACGCCGCGGCGGCTTTTTCTTGCTGTTTTGGAAGTGGCGGAAAAGCAGGAAGATTGTGTCCTGGAAAAGCTGGGGCCTGCCAAGCGGGTTGCCTTTGATGATCAGGGAAAACCCACCCCGGCGGCGGTGGGCTTTGCCAAAAGCCAGGGGGTGGATGTTACTGCCCTGGAAACGGCGGTCACGGAAAAAGGGGAGTACCTGGCCGTGCGGAAAAAAATCAGCGGCCAGGCGACAAAAACCTTGCTGCAAAAGATTATTCCCAACCTCATTACCACCCTGCCTTTTCGAAAATCCATGCGCTGGGCGGATTTTGAGCTGCGCTTTGCCCGTCCGATCCACTGGCTGCTTGCCCTTTACGGCGGGGAAGTCATCCCCTGCACGCTGGCCAATATTGTCAGCGGCGGCCTTTCCTACGGTCACCGCTTTATGAGCCCGGCATCTTTTGAAGTAAAAAGCGGGGAAGAATATCTCGTCCTTACGCGGCAGCATTTCGTCATCCCAGATCCGCAGGAACGCCGCCAAATTATTCTTGCGGCGGCAGAGCAGGAGGCGCAAGTCCTTGGTGGCAAGGCCTTCTACAACGAGGCGCTGCTGGAACAGGTGACCTATATCGTGGAGTACCCCACCGTAATCAGTGGGAGCTTCGACCCCGCCTATCTGGCGTTGCCCAAGGAAGTCCTGATGACCTCCATGATGACCCAACAGAAATATTTCCCCGTGGTCGATGACCAGGGTAAACTGTTGTCCCATTTTCTGACCGTCAGCAATACCTGCCCCCGCAACCCGGCAGTCGTGCGGAAAGGCAATGAAAGAGTCCTCCGCGCCCGGCTGGCCGATGCCAAATTCTTTTTTGAGGAAGACCGTAAAACCCCCCTGGAGGCGCGTGTTGGGGATTTGCGGGGCATGGTGTTCCATACGCTGCTCGGCACGGCCTACGAAAAGGTCTTGCGCTTCCGGGACCTGGCGGTGGAAATCGCCTCCTTGCTCAACCCCACCCTGAAGGACAAGGTATTCCAGGTGGCTACGCTGGCCAAGGCGGATCTCAGCACGCAAATGGTGGGGGAATTTCCCGAGCTGCAGGGGATCATGGGCCGGGAATATGCCCTTTCAGACGGTGAAGACCCGCAGGTTGCCAGGGGAATATTTGAACATTATCTGCCCACGGTTGCCAACGGCGCCTTGCCGGAAACCGAACTGGGCGCCATTGTGAGCCTGGCCGACAAGATGGATTCCATCGCCGGCTTCTTCAGCGTCAATCTGCTGCCCACCGGCACTGCCGATCCTTATGCCCTGCGACGGCAATCCCTGGGTATTATCAACATTATTTTGGCCAGGAAATACCCCCTGCCACTAGACGTGCTGATCGAACGGAGCCTGCTCATCATGGGCGACCGTTTGAAAAGGCCCGTTGCAGAAGTCAAGGCCGACATCCTCGCCTTTTTTCAGTCGCGCTTTGAAAACTTGTTGCTGGCCCAGGGGCGGGCCTATGACGTTGTGGACGCCGTCCTGGCAACCCCGCTCACGGATTTGGTGCAGGCAATGGCAAAGATCGAGGCTTTGGAGACGGTCAAGGGCGACGCTGATTTCGAGCCGTTGGCGATCGCCTTTAAAAGAGTAGGAAACATCAGCAGGGATTTTCCGGGCGGCGCCATTGATCCGCAGCTCTTTGAAAATGAAGGGGAAGAAAACCTGTATAAATCATACCTTGAGGTCCGGGAAAAGACAACGGCGTTTATCAAAACAGGCGATTATCAAGCCGCTCTGCGGTCCATGGCCCTCCTGCGCGAGCCGGTGGATGCTTTTTTCACTGCGGTTATGGTCATGGCCGAAAACGAAGGGGTCAGGCATAACCGTTTGGCTATTCTTAAGTCCATCACGGACCTCTTCCACGCCATCGCCGATTTCTCAAAACTTAACACCGCATGACAGGTCAGGCGGAAAGGAGGTAAAAAATGGATTTATCCGGCGGTTATTACAAAAAAAGCAGGTGGTTTACAGCCCTTTTCGCCTTCCTGACCCTTCTTTACGCTTCCACCACCTCGGCCGGCGAGCTGCTGAGCACCATCTGCCGGAATGAGGTGGTATCGGTGGGAGACAGAAAGGGAGAGGTACTGGCAAAATGCGGCGCTCCTTTGTCCAAAGCGCAGGAAGCGGAAGAAAGCCAAACTCCCCAGAACCAGCAGAAGAAGAAAGCTGCAAAAAAGAAGACAGAAGATAACCACGGTTTGCTAGTCAAGAAAAAGAAGGTCAAGGAACGGGCAGATACATGGACGTATAATATCGACGGTTCCTATCGCTTCCTTATCTTCAAGGAAGGCCGCTTAGCCAGGATCGAAACGGGTGGTCTGGCAGATTAGCTCTTTAACGTGAAAAGAAGGAGATTACCATGAAGGTGGCAAGTGTCGCCGAGATGCGGGCTATGGATCACAAGGCGATGGAAAGGTTTTCCATCCCCGAAGCAATCCTCATGGAAAATGCCGGCTTGGCCGCTTACTCGGTACTTGCCCGCGAAGCGCATCGCAAAGGAGAAAAAGTAGCCGTGCTCTGCGGCACCGGCAACAACGGTGGCGACGGCCTGGTAGTGGCGCGCGCCCTCCATGCTGCAGGCGTGCCGGTCCAGGTTTTTCTCACCGGTGCGGCGGAGAGATTCCAGGGAGCTGCCAGGGCCAATTATGAAATTATCACGAAACTGCCGGTAGCTATCAGACAGATCAAATCCGCCGCCGCCGTCAGAAACGAGATCAAGCACAGCGGTGTGCTGGTGGATGCCCTGTTGGGTACCGGCCTCGACCGGAAGGTGACTGGTCTTTACGGGGATTTGATCGAACTCATGAACGAAAGCGGCAAAACCGTGCTCAGCCTGGACATCCCCTCGGGCATCAACGGCGATACCGGCGAAATCATGGGTGTCGCCGTCCGGGCGGCTTATACGGTAACCTTCGGTTTGCCCAAGATCGGCAATCTTTTGTATCCGGGATTCAGCCATAACGGTGAACTCAGGGTATCGCATATCTCCTTCCCCCCAACGCTCTACGACGATGCCAGCCTCAAAATCCAGATCAACGATCCCCTCAGCCTGCCCCCCCGTTCGCCCGAGGCTCATAAGGGCGCCCTGGGCAAGGTTCTGATCATTGCCGGCGCCGCCAATTACTTTGGCGCGCCTTATTTTTCCGCCATGTCTTTCCTCAAGGCAGGCGGCGGCTATGCCTACCTCGCGACGCCCCGTTCAGCGGCCCCTTTCATCGCCCAGAAAGGCAGCGAGCTCGTTCTTATGCCGCAGCAGGAGACGAATACCGGCAGTATCGCCCTGGTCAACAGGCCGGGGCTACTGGAACTGGCGGAAAAGGTGGACTTCGTGGTTCTTGGCCCCGGCTTGTCGCTGGCGGAGGAAACGCAGCGATTAGTCCGAGAACTTGCCGCCGCCATCAAAACTCCCCTGCTGATCGACGGTGACGGCTTGACCGCCCTGACCGGGGATCACCAACTGCTCCGGGAAAGACCAGGCCCTACTATCCTGACCCCCCACCTGGCTGAACTGGCGCGTCTGACGGGAAAAACTGCGAGCCTGATTAATGTCAACAAAATCGCCAATCTGCGGAAAACGGCAGGGGCAACAGGGGCTTCCGTAGTCATGAAAGGCCCCCATTCCCTCATCGGCGCCCCGGCGGGCCGCGTTTTTATCAACCTCAGCGGCAATCCCGGCCTGGCGACAGCCGGCACTGGCGATGTCCTCACCGGCGTGATTGCCGCCATGTTCGGGCTGGGCCTCCCCCTGGAGGAAGCGGTCAGAAAAGGGGTTTTCATCCACGGCTTGGCTGGTGACTTGGCGGCAGCCGCCCAAGGCGAAGATGGCATGACAGCGCGAGACGTCCTGGCATGCCTCCCCGCGGCGATGCAGCACGACAGATCCGGAACAACAGGAGTGTCAGGAAAAAGCTACGAAATACCGGTGGTTTAAATTGATCGGAATTAATCGGGGGCAGCCACTGATCATTATGCCTTCTGCAAAATATGTGGCGCTACCCAGTTCTACCAGCTCTAGCGCAGGGCAGGCTGCATGATCTCCTGGAGCCGGAGCCGGTGGGATTCAAAATCCTCGTCGCTAACCCCGGAGGCAGAATCCAGCATCTCTCCAAAGCGCAGGTTTACCTTTGCAAAGGGTTTCGGCAGCATGAAGCGATCCCAGCTGTTAAAATACCAGACATGGTCGGATGTTGCGTAAACTGGAACAATGACCGCTCCGGCTGCTCGGGCCAGGCTTATTACCCCCTCCTTGATTATCCCGGCCGGTCCCCTGGGCCCATCTACGATGTGGATGGCAAGACCGGAGTGTTTCAGGTGATTGATCATCTCTTTAAGAGCTCGCCCTCCACCTCGTGATGACGATCCCCGTACTGCATGCCAACCGGATTTCTCGGCAATGCTGGCGATGATGTTACCATCCTTACTCTGGCTGATCATCAAGGCGGGGTGATAGGGTGCATAGGTCTTGAAGTGCCTGATAGCCCCGAAGAACTGCTGATGCCAGATGCACATAAGAATCCGGCCGCCATTCTGCATATAGTCCCGCCAGGGCTTCTCATTTTCGATGTTTAGCCGGAAGGTCCAACTGTAGGCGCGAATGAGGTGATAAAGCGAGCCTTGAATCTTGCCAGCCAGCAAATAGCGGTATTCTTTTAACAACGGTGGTTCCTCTCAATGTAAATATACGACCGTAAGAAATTTTGAAGAGCATGGCACCCATCCTTTGCACCTCGAAATCTCTGTGCTCACTTACTGATCACCGCCTGGCCAGGGCCATCTGCGGCCCCAATCTATTCGCATTATGCCCCAAAGTCAAGACAATCGGGCAATCTTTTGTTCAACCAGGAGCGCCTGGCTCTTATTTTTAAGTATCTGGCGCCGGAGGTCTTCTGTGGCGCCGTATCTTTGTATAATGTCGTCCATCCTTTCCTCGACGGTCACGATAGTGTTGTGTCGTACCCGCTTGTCGGCGTAGTAAACAACTTCCCGCTCCTCAAGCCTGCCCGCAAGATTTAAATTTAGAATTCTGATGTGCTGTTCCACAACTTCAGCGGTGCTGTGAAACCCCAGTTCTCTTAAAAGCGCCCCGCCGGATACAGCGTGATTTTCCTTTGTTTCAAGAGAGATTGTCTTGGTGATGTCATGCAGGAGCGCACCCGCAACTACCAAATCCCTGTTCAACGACATATCGCTTTTTAGATTGTCCATGATTGCGAGGGATACATTCATAACCTGTATGGAATGCTCGATGATGTGCGGCAGCATGGCATATCGCGCCATAAGTTCATTGCATTCCGCTCGGGAGGGAATCCTATCGCCTCGGTTCTTTGTCATTTTTCCGATCCCATACATCCCTGATTGTTATTCAGAAATTGTCCGTTGTCCGTTCTTTTTTCCCACCGATTTCTCCAATTCCATTTTTTTAATGGCGATCATGATGGCGGTGAGGGCTGACTGCGTCATGCCGGGGATACGTTCCGCCTGGCCGATGGTTGCCGGCAGGACCCGGCACAGTTTCCCTTGTAACTCGATAGAAAGGCTGGGAATAAGTTTATAGTCCAGCGCCGCCGGAATCTTTTTCCCTTCCATCTCCTTCAGGCGCTGCACCGCTTCACGCTGACGCTTGATGTAACCGTCATAACGGGCCTCGATCTCAATTTCTTTCTTTACCAGCGGGTCGGTGATCGGCTCCCAGCCGTCAAACGACCCAAGATCGTCATAGCTAAGCTCGTGGCGTTTCAGAAGCTGGTAGAGGCTGGCCGGATTTTTTATTGGTGCGGAGCCCAGCGCCGCTAACTTCTCGTTGATGTCCGCAGTGGGAAAAATCCGCGTGTCTTCCATGATCCTGATGCCGGACACGATCCGGCGTTCCTGCGCCCGCATTTTTTCGTAGTTTTCCCGATCCACCAGCCCCAGCTCCCAACCCTTTCCCATGAGCCGCAGGGCGGCGTTGTCCTCCCTTAAAAGCAGACGATATTCAGCGCGGGATGTAAACATCCGGTAGGGTTCATCCACCCCCCTGGTAACCAGATCATCCATCAAGACCCCCAGGTAGGCCTCCGACCGGTCGAGAATAAACGGTTCCTCGCCCTTGACTGCCAGGGCCGCATTGATCCCCGCCCAAAGCCCCTGGGCCGCCGCCTCTTCATAACCGGAGGTGCCGTTAATCTGGCCGGCCAGATAAAGCCCGGTCACCGGCTTTGTCTCCAGGGTAAGCTTCAGTTGTGTCGGCTGGACAAAATCGTATTCGATGGCATAGGCGGGGCGCATGATCTCGGCCTCTTCCAACCCTGCTACGCTGTGGACGAGCTGCTCCTGAAGCTCCGGCGGCAGGCTGTTTCCCAGCCCCTTGGCATAAATCTCCTCCGTCGCCAGCCCCTCAAACTCCATGACCACCGGGTGTTTTTCCCGGTCGCCGAAGCGCATCACCTTGTCTTCCAGCGAGGGGCAGTAGCGGGCGCCAATTCCCGTGATTACACCGCCATAGAGGGGAGAAAAACCGATATTTTCCCGGATCAGGCGATGGGTGGCCGCTGTCGTGGCGCCGAAATAGGAGGGCAAGCGATCTTCCGGCAGATTCCGGGTGCTAAAGGAAAAGGGCTGCGGGTCGGGGTCGCTGTCCTGCCGTTCCAGGTGGGAAAAATCGATGGTGGAGGCTCTGAGGCGAGGTGGCGTCCCCGTTTTCATCCGGCCTGTCTCGAATCCCAGTTCCCGCAGGGAAGCCGCCAGGGTCAGCGAGGCCATCTCCCCGGCACGACCGGCAGGGTAATGGACGGGGCCGATATGGATCAGGCCGTTCAGGAAAGTACCGGTGGTGACGATCACCTTCTTCCCGCCATAGAAAAAACCCGTCTGGTCCGTGACACCTGTGACCGCCCCGTCTTCCACCACCAGCCGTTCCACCAGCGCCTGGCGGAGATGGAGGCGCTTTTCTTTTTCCAGCACCGTCTTCATCGCCAGGCGATAAAGCTGCTTGTCACACTGGACGCGGGAGGACTGTACAGCCGGCCCCTTCGAGATGTTCAGCAGGCGAAACTGGGTACCTGTCCGGTCGGCGAGCTTTCCCATCTCGCCGCCCAGGGCATCGATTTCCTTGACAAGCTGCCCTTTGGCCAAGCCGCCGATGGCGGGGTTGCAGGGCATGAGGGCGATGGCATCAAGACTGATGTTGAAAAGCAGAGTTTCGCAGCCCATCCGCGCCGCCGCAAGCGCCGCTTCACAGCCCGCATGACCGCCGCCTACGATAATGACATCGTAAAACTTTTGCACTTACTACTCCCCAAAATGGGTAGCGTAAAGTATTTTGTATGATATCAAACGGCTATCCCTGTTTCTGCAATGAAAACTTCCAAAATTGGAGGGTTAAATTCGACTTGTCCAGGGCCAGAAGTATCGAGATGGAAATATACAGCCGATTTAACGTCAGCCGAAGCAGCTTCAGATGTTTTCCCTTGGCCAACCATAACACCTTTTACAGAGGGGATACGCAACATTTGTATTCAGTGACTGTCCCCGGTTCCTTAACATGACAGACCTCTATTCTCAAGTTAAAAATTAAAACTACTCCCGTTTTTGTTCTTTTCTTCTCTTGGTTGACAAATATCCCTGGCGTAACTAACGTATGAGTAACATAAAAAAAGGAGGTACAAATTATGGCACCAAAAATGGCTTCGCATCTGCTTCCCTGCCCCGTAGTTTTTATCAGCACGGCACATGAAAATCACCGTGACATCATGGTGGCCACGGCCATGTTTGTTTCGGAAAAAGAGCCCCTGCTGGCCGTGAGCTTGGCCAAGGGCAAACGCACCATCCAATTGATTGAGAAATCGGGAGTGTTTACTCTCATCACCGTTTCTGAAGAACAGACCAGCCTTTATAAACAGTTAGCCGGCTTCAGTGGTAAGGAGCTGGATAAGTTTGCGGCGCTTTCTATCGCCACCCTACCGGCCAGGCCTTCAAAGGCGCTCATTCCGGAAGGGTCGGCGGCCTGGTTTGACTGCAAGCTGGTGGCCAAACAGGAGCTCGATGATTACGTGGTGATTATTGCCCGCATCACGGATCACAAGGATTTCGGAAAGCCGCCCCTCATCTGGCAGACTGATCGTCTTTACTCCTTAAAGCCGGTTTAAGATCAGATACAAATTCGTACAAACAGCGCCTGTTTTGTACTAAAATGGGCGCTGTTATATCCGCACTTACCACTATCTGGATGCTGCCATTTCCATCCTGCTTTGTATCGGGAACCAGCGGGGTAGTTTAACTCATTTTTATTGACAAGCCTCCTTCTCCCGTTTAGATTGGCGCCGGTGGTCAGGTAAAAGATTAACGGGCTTATGATGATGAGGGAACCCTTGGAAGACAGCGATCTTAACAAATATTGCGAGCAAGGCTTGGCAAGCGGCGCTACCCGCGTAAAACGGATACATCCGGGCAGCGTTGTCACCGCCCCTTGGGTGCGGCTGAAGTGCCAATTCGGCTGTCAGAAATACAACCGGGGTTATTGTTGTCCCCCCCACACGCCCACGCCGGAACAGACGCGTGCCATACTCGATTCCTACAACCGCGCCATCCTGTTTCACCGGGAATTACCCTACGAAAAGAATAGAGGAAAGACTTCCCATCAGTATATTGAAAAGCTGGTCCAGCTTGAAACTGATATTTTCAAGGATGGTTATTACAAGGCCTTCGTACTGACAGCCGGCCCTTGCCATGCATGCGAAATATGTGTGAAAAATCAGGGAGATCCCTGCAAATTCGGTCGGACGGCCAGGCCCTCCATGGAGGCCTGCGGGATCGACGTTTATCAAACCGCCCGTGCCAACGGCTTCATGATCAATACGTTGCGGGAAATAACGGAGACGCAGAATTGGTATTGCCTGATGCTCGTAGATTAAGTGGCAAGATGATACCTTTGAACAAACCGGCTTTCTGGAACAACGCCAAAAGGTACTACGATTTAAAGAGTTATTGGCGGAATCGCTTCGGTTGCACGGTCTATAAACTGCCCATCGACGCCGGTTTTACCTGTCCAAACCGGGACGGCGCCATCGCTACGGGCGGCTGCCTGTATTGCGACGGCCGGGGGTCCCGGCTACGCCAGGAGGGGCCGCTGCCTGCCGTCGCTGAGCAGATCAAACGGGGGCAGACCTATTATCGCCAGCAGCGGCAGGCAGGAAAATTTATCGCTTATTTTCAGACCTTTACCAACACTTATGGCCCTCGCGACAAACTGAAAAAACTCTATGATGAAGCCCTGGCCCAGGAGGACGTGATTGGTCTTTCCATCGGGACGCGTCCCGATTGCGTAAGTGAGGAAGTCCTTGAGCTCTTGGCGGATTACGGCAGACGTGTCCACATCTGGCTGGAATTTGGCCTCCAGTCCATCCATGACCGCACCCTGGAAGCTATCAACCGGGGGCATAATTACCATCAATTCCTCGATGCCATCGCCAGAAGTGCGGGCCGCAACATCCTGATCTGCGTCCATGTGATCGTGGGTCTGCCAGGCGAAAGCCGTGCGGATGTCCTGGCCACGGCCAAGGCTCTGGCCGCGCTGCCGATTGACGGCATCAAAATCCACCTGCTCCTGGCCCTGCGGGGGACAGTTTTAGGTGAGCTCCACGCAAAAGGACAGCTTGCCATGATAGAGAAAGAGGAGTATGTGCAGACCGTTTGCAATATGCTGGAGCTCCTGCCGCCGGGAATGGTCATTCAGCGGCTCACCGCCGATGGCTATCGCGATGTCTTCCTGGCGCCGGCCTGGGCTGCCGCCAAGATGGAAGTCTTAAACGCCATTGACAGAGAACTGGAAATCAGAGGAACTTTTCAAGGCAGTAATTATCAAAGGAAATAATTATGATCGGCATCGTTGATTATCGCGCCGGGAACCTGACCAGTGTGGCACGCGCCTTGAGTTATCTGGGCGAGGAAAGCCGCGTTACCGATGACCCGGAAATCCTGGCCGGCGCCAGCCACATTATTTTCCCCGGCGTTGGGGCGGCAGGCGAGGCCATGGCCAATCTCCGTAAGGGGAAGCTGGATTATTGGATCAGGAAATGGGGCGCCGAGGGCAAACCTGTGCTGGGCATCTGCCTTGGAACGCAAGTTATTTTTGAATACAGCGAGGAAAATGACACCGCCTGCCTTGGCCTCGTGCCAGGTACGGTCAGGCGTTTCCCGGAAACCAGCGACCAGGACGGACGTCCCTTGAAGATTCCCCATATGGGCTGGAATCAGGTACGTTTTACCAGGGAACATCCTGTTTTCCGTGATATACCGTGGGAGGCGGAGTTTTATTTTGTCCATTCCTATTATCCCGCCCCGGCGGACCCGGCCTGGATCATCGGCGAAACGGATTACGGCATGCCTTTCTGTGCCGCCGTGGCCCGCCATAACCTGGTGGCCGTGCAGTTCCATCCGGAAAAAAGCGGCCGACCGGGGCTGCAAATATTGGCCAACTTCTGCCGCTGGGGAGGCCACGATGCTGAGTAAGAGAATCATCCCCTGCCTGGATGTGCGGGACGGCATCTTGACCAAGGGCATAAAATTCCAGGGGAACGTGGACATCGGTGACCCGGTGGAGGCAGCCGCGCGCTACTACGAGCAGGGCGCCGACGAAATTGTTTTTTATGACATTACCGCTTCCTCTGAGCGGCGAGACATCATGATTGACGTAGTGCGGCGCGTGGCCGAAAGGATCTTCATCCCCTTTTCCGTGGGCGGCGGCATACGGACGGTGGAGGACATGCGCCAGGTGATCCTGGCGGGGGCGGAAAAGGTGAGTGTCAACTCGGCCGCCGTCGAAAACCCGCAACTAATCAGTGACGGGGCCAGGGCCTTCGGCAATCAGTGCATCGTTTTAGGGATGGATGTGAAGCAGGTGGAGCCCTCCACCCAAACGCCCTCGGGCTACGAAATCGTCGTCCACGGTGGCCGTAAATATACGGGGATTGACGCGCTTTGGTGGGCGCAGGAGGGGGAAAGGTTGGGCGCCGGGGAAATCTGCCTCAATTCTATCGATGCCGATGGCACTCAGGCCGGCTATGAGATCACCTTGACTTCCTTGATCTCCACACAAGTAGGCATTCCCGTAATCGCCTCCGGCGGAGCTGGTCTCCCGGAACACCTGGCGGAGGTAGTGACGGCAGGCCGGGCGGATGCCGCCCTCATCGCCTCGATAGTGCATTACGAAACTCACACTATCCCGGAAATAAAAAATTATCTGCATAACAAAGGAATCAAAATCAGAAATCTCTGGTGATATATCCGGTAGTGGGTCAGTTTAAAATTCCTTGATCCCCCACCCAAAAAGATAGAAAAACCTCGTTGACCATGTAATAACAGGATGATAGGATACTTTTGCAAGAAAGAATCTGAGAGGTTTGAATTTTACCGAAGTTCGTTTTACAGTGCCTTTCCGTCCGGCTTTTTCAAAAAAACAGGAACCGAACTGAAAATCTTACCTGAAAGTTCCTATCAATTTTGACCCCCTCCGGGGTTTCTCTTTTCTCCTGGTCCTTTTTTATTTCCTCATTACTGATCGGATGGCTGGCAGACTGAAACAGCCGGGCGTCAACGGCTACGCCTTCATTGATTACAAAACCCTTTTGGGAGAACTGCTGGAGAACAGGCATCTGCGCCCTCCCGGCTTCTCCCCACGGTATAATGAGCATCCAGAATCCCCCGCACCTGCGACCAGTCAATAATTTGGCTTATCTTTTCAAGCCTTTTGAGGCTGCGGTTATGATCCATGGAACTCAAAAGCGACATTTCGGCAAAGGTCATGTTGTTATCAATTCGTTTGTATCCCATATCCCCTCCAGTGAGAAATTTGATGGCAGAAATATGGCACAAAACAGGAAATATGTCAAGTAATATTGGATATTTATTGTAATTCTCCGCGATTCCCCCGTGCGATTTTTCAAGATCATCCGCTCAACAAAGTTGGTCCGACCTCCTCCGCCGAAATGGCCGATGGATGGACTGGATGTAAATCCGAGTTGGGCAAAGCTCTCTCTATAGATGTTTGGTGCAGGCGCGTTTAGCGTACTGACACTCGCGATGGAAGACGCAAGCCGGAACCATAGGGTCGTTTGTTAAGGCTCATTGACTTTTGGACGGATAATATCTCTTTCCTCTTTCCGATCTAGAGGAGAAGTTTTTTCTTGACAACCGAAGGCCATATAGAGGTTGGGCATTTTTATGATTTTCTGGACGTCCCCATGCCTCTTCGCGGTTTGTCAATTGCGTAGGTCTGACCCTAAGTTTTCGCTCAAGCATGTTTCTTTTTCTGTGAACTGCGCTTCACATATTCTGCAGAAAAATAGCATAAGAATTCTATTGAATATTTTTTTAGTTAGCGTGAAAGTTCCCACCGTTATCCCGTAAAACCGCACTGACAGCGAAATAATATTTTTGGGGGAGGTTTTTATGAAAAGAAATAACTGGAAGAAGTTAGGCACTGTCATTTTGTTTCTTACATTTGTGGTTCTCTCGTTAAGCGGTTGCAGCGGCGACGATGGGGCGACAGGTCCGGCCGGAGCAACGGGCGCAACGGGCGCGACCGGCGCGACCGGCGCGACCGGCCCGGCAGGGAAGGATGCAGCCGTGAATCTCTCGACATTGAGCACCGACGAGCTGGCGGCGTTCTCTTTCTCAGCAACGGCGAGCACTGTCTCTGACGTCACCATCTCCAGTCCGCCGGTTGTCAAATTCAAGGTAGCCGATGCCAACGGTAATGGCATCAAGGGACTTGGATTCACAACAAAAAGTAACACCACAGGCCTCACCGGTTTATCCAATATCGGTTTCGCTCTGGCCAAGCTCATGCCCGGCGCCAATGGCAGCCCCGATTACTGGGTCAGCTACATTGTTACCTCCATGCCCTACACCAATACGAGTGGCACTTTAGTGCCGGCTGCCGCCGCCAGACCCACCACCGATACCAACGGCACACTGAAGGATAACGGCGACGGCACCTATGAGTACACCTTCGGCAGGGATATTACGAAAGTTAAAGATGTGGCAGGCGTCACTGACGTAACCTATGAACCGACGCGGACCCACCGGCTGGTGATCCAGATCGGCGGCGCCGTGCGCGGCACCGGCACCAACAACAGCGACGGCACCAACACCTCCACCGGCTTACCCACTACCTATTTCAAAAACCCGCTGAACCTTGTCTACGATTTCACTATAGACTCGACCACAGGAAAAGCGAAGGCCTTAACCGCCACGGACCTCCAGCGCGAGATCGTCAAGTCCGAAAACTGTTTTGAGTGCCACGGAAAGTTTGCCGGATTCCACGGTGGCGTCCGACAGGACACGAGATTTTGCGTGCTCTGTCATACGGACCAGCGTAAGATCGGCCGGACGGAAGCGACAATCGATGGCAGCGGGAACTTTACTTCTGCCACCTATATCGTCGACGGCCGGACGATCGGAAACTTCCCCAACTACATCCACAAGATCCACATGGGCAATAGACTTACCAAGCAGGGTTATAACTTTGCCAACGTCATGTTCAACGAAATAGGCCTGCCCCAGGATGTGACAAATTGCCGCAAGTGCCACGAGGAATCCACGGCAACGCCCCAGGGCAACAACTGGAAGACCAAGCCCAGCCGTCTCGCCTGCGGCGCCTGTCATGACGGCATAAACTGGGCAACAGGAAAGGGGACAACCGTGGGTGGGGCGGCGACCGGTCACGTGGGCGGTCCGCAACCCGATGACAGCGTGTGCGCCTCCTGCCACAAGCCCGGATTTATCGATATCGACCTGTACCACGCGACTGACAATGCCACACCGAAGAATCCGAACGTGCCTACCGGGGCGGTCAACTTCATCTACGAGATCAGCTCCGTCACCGTGGACAGCACATCTACGGCGGGCGTCAACAAACCGGTGGTCAAATTCCGCATCAAATCCTACACCGGAAGTTACAGCGCGGCAGCGGTTGCCGCCGCAACCCCGGTGACCCTGAACACCTTTGCCGCCGGCGGGACGACGCTGCTGACCGGCTTCACCGGCGGTCCAAGTTTCGTTGTGGGCTGGGGCGCGCTCCAGGACGGCAACACCACCGCTGTTGACTACAACAACACGGGCAGTAGCAATACAAGTCCCCAGGGAGTCAGCGTCTCGCTGCTGAACGTCTGGAACGGCGCCCAGGGCGCCCTGACCGGCCCCGATGCAAGCGGCTACTATACCGCCACCCTGACCGGGTCGGCCAATAAGGCAACATTCCCGGCCGGCGCCAAGTTGAGCACCGTTGCCCTCCAGAGCTACTTCACCCAAGCATACACTACAGATCGTAACGGTGATGGCGTCATTAACAGCAGTGACAACCTGGCCCGCCATGCCGTATCGGTAGTAGCGTACGTCTCCGGTCAGACAAGACGAGAGGTGGTTGACTCGGCGAATTGCGCCAAGTGCCATGAATGGCTCGAGCTGCATGGCGGCAGCCGCGTAAAAGACGTAAAGGTCTGCATTATCTGCCACAATCCCAACCTTTCCAGCAGCGGCCGTGGCGCTGACATCGCTAACATGTCGGCTACGGAGAAGGCAAAAGCGAACGCCGATGGGTATGCTACAGACGTCGCGGCGGACACGTTGAATTTCCCCGAACGGGGCATGCACTTCAAGAACCTGATCCACGGCATCCACGCGGCGAACTTCCGGAGGGAGAACAGCGCGCCCGAGTTCCGGTTTGTCCGCGACAGGGGCACCAGCGGTGTCTACTACTACAACTTCGGCGAGGTGACCTTCCCGGGCGTCTTGAACAACTGCGAGACCTGCCACAAGCCCGGCACCTACGATATTGAAGCGATTCCGACCGCCGCCCTGACGACTACCTATGTAACCACCGGTGTCGCAGGCGCTTCCGTTGACAAAAACGGTGTGGTCAGCGGCGCTGAGGCTTTGCCGGCGGATGTGGTGAATAATCGCAAGACCGTGAATGCCACCGACCTGGTGACAACACCGGTGGCAGCGACCTGTTTGCCCTGTCACAACGGCAACCTTCCCAAGGCCCACATGGCGGCTAATGGCGGTCAAATCGCCGTGCGGCGTGACGCCGCCTCCTTAGCCGCAGGTTCCGAGCAGTGCATCCTTTGCCATGGCAGAGACCGGGTAGCGGACGTGAACGTCGTTCATAAGAAATAGCCAAGTAAATCCTGCGGACGCTGTCAGTATCTCAGCGCCGCACACAACCAAGGCGGACCCTCCGGGGTCCGCCTTGAAATACATGGGTGTATGAGGCAAGATAATAATTTCTTAGGAGGTTTTTATGAAAAGAACTAACTGGAAGAAATTTGGCATTATTATTTTGCTTCTTACCTTTATGGCGCTTACGTTAAGCGGTTGCAGCGGCGACGATGGGGCGACCGGTCCGGCTGGCGCAACTGGCGCAACTGGCGCGACCGGCGCGACCGGTCCGGCAGGTAAAAATTTTGCCGTCAACGTCGCTACCATGAGCAGCGAATCTCTGGCTGAGCTCTCGTTCTCAACAACAGAAAGCAAGGTCACCGGCGTTGTCATCGACAGTCCGCCGAAAGTCAGCTTCAAAGTGATCGATGCCTCCGGTAACGGCATAACAGGCCTGGGCGTTAAAAACACCGTCGGCACCACCCTTAACTATCTGCGCTTCTCTATTGCCAAGCTCGTGCCCGGCACCAACGGCAGCCCCGATGCGTGGGTCAGCTACATGGTGACCGACACCTCCCTCCCATTACGCGAGAGCAATGGCGACCTGGTGGATAACGGCGACGGAAGCTATGTCTATACCTTCATAAAGGATGTAAAAAGTGTTTCGGGCGTTACGTATGATGGGACGCTGACCCACCGGGTGGCGATCCAAATTTCCGGTAATATTCCCGGCACCTCTCCCGCCGTCGCTCTTAAAAACCCGCTGAACATCATCTATGACTGGGTTCCCGCCGGCGGAGCGGTAACCGCCAAACGTGAGATAGTCCGGACCGCGAACTGCTTTGAATGCCACGGGAAGTTCGCCTTCCATGGCGGCGGCCGTCAGGACACGAGAATGTGCGTGGTCTGCCATACCGACCAGTGGCGCATGGGTAAAACGGAAGCGGCGGTTGACGCCAGCGGGAACTTTACTGCTGAAGCTACTGCGGCCGGCACTTATCTTGTCAATGATAGGGCAGTTCCAAACTTCGCCAACATGATCCACAAGATACACATGGGCAATAAACTCACCAAGCAGGGTTATAACTTTGAAGGCGTCCTCTTTAACGAGGTGGCCTATCCCCAGGATATTAGAAATTGCCGCAAGTGCCATAGTGAGTCCACGGCCACGCCCCAGGGCGATAATTGGAAGACCAAGCCCAGCCGTCTTGCCTGCGGCGCCTGTCATGACGGTGTGGACTTCGCTACAGGCACAGGACACGGACTCGGCGGCATCAGAACGGACGAATCAGCGTGCGCCGTCTGCCATACCGTTGATGAGATCGAAAGGTATCACACATTGCCGTCGACGGCAGATGCAACCCAGCGCACCATGAGTGCTACTATTACTGGAGTAGTGGTTGATTCTAACGGCGGAGTTACGGTTACCTTTACCATGACAGATAACGGCGTCCCAGTAACTGATCGGGCAAAGTTCAGTAACCCGGAGTTTTCCCTTGCCAAGCTTGTTCCGGGCGCTGGTGGCGCATCCAGCGACTGGGTGAGCTACACCAGTCGCTACCGCACCAAGGACGCCGCCGTGGCACCGGTTCTTCAGGGATATAATGAAAGTAATGGCACCGTTACTGATCTTGGAGGCGGTACCTGGAGCTACAAGTTCAAGCTGATAACAGCCGAACCTGAAGGTGACATCAGAAACGTCACGCATGCCCACAACGTATCCACGGTCGCAGGAGTTTACAATTCGGCAAACTGGCCTACTGGTCCTAATATTGTCACATACGAACCGACATTGACCCATCGTGTAGCGATGATATTCCAAAAAGTTGGTACGCCAAATATCGATAATGCCACGAATGCATATTTCGACTTTGTGCCAAATGGCGCCGCAGTTACGGAAACACGCAATATCGTAACTACGAACAACTGCGCTGTCTGTCATGCCGGCATAAAGCGGCATAAGGGCTATGCTATTGAACTTTGCGTAACGTGCCATAACCAGGGTACCTCTAACCCCTACAGTGGTGGAGAGTCCGTTGATCTGCAACGCTTCATCCACAAGCTGCATATGGGTAAGAATCTCCCGAGTGTAATTGCCGGTGGAACATTCATAATCAACGGCGAAAATTACGGTGAGCTGGCGTATCCTGGAATTATCAAGAATTGCCGTGTCTGTCATGTCGAGGGAGCCGGCGCTCCCAATAATGCCGCCAACTGGCGGACAATCCCTACCAGCCGCGCCTGCGGCACTTGTCATGACAGCGCCATAGCGCTTGCCCACATAAGCTCGAATGTTGTTGGCGGGACTGAGCTTTGCGCTGTTTGCCATGGTGCCGGCAAGACGGCGGATGTCGTTGTGGTGCACAAGTAAGGAGTTAACTGCGAACCGGCAAATTTTATGGGCGCTGGAAGTAACAATCTCCAGCGCCACATTAAAAAGAGGCGGACCCTCCGGGGCCCGCCTCTTTTGTCACCGCAGAAATCGTAGGATCATCCTGTCCGGTTTAACCATATTCTCCTCGCCTGCGAGCATGAAGAAGTACTTAAGTGATGTCCCGTACGTCTGGCCGGGAAAGTTACGGATGTCTGACTCGGATTGTGCGCTTGAAATGACTGTTGGCGAATCGTATTATCTCAATCGCCGTAATACCTCAACATTACAGAAGCGTATCACGGCATTTCTCGTGGAACTGTACCTGGCGGCCAGGGAGAAAACAGCGTCGATGATGCAAAAAGGCAGACTGCGATAGTAATATTCTTCGCTCAATTCTGCATTTTGCAGGTTCAAATGAACTTTACAGTATTGCGCTATTCTTCCAGGCATCCTTTATTCCCCGTGGCGAACGGCGCTGCACCAGACAACTGAGCATCCCACCATTCGCGTGCCATCACATGTTGAGGACTCTGTTGGTCTTCTGCATACAAGAGAACGTTGGCATCCACGAGGATCACCGGTGATCTTCCCCCTCGATCTGAGATAGAAGCGCCTGGATGTTGTCCAGATTCCTTCCGGCTTTTAGCCCCATCTTGTGAGGGTGGGTACGATAGGATAGCGTTCGCGGCGGGGTATCCTCAACCATCTGCAATCCGGTACGCAGTGCCTCATTAACCACGCGCCGAAAGGGCGCACGAACTTTCGCCGCAACGGCTTTCGCCTTGTCCAGAAGATCGTCGTCTATAGTAAGTGTTGTTCTCATAACGTCATCGTAGCATCATGCGGCGTGATGTCAAGGCATCATTTTGGCCCAAGGTCGCAGTCTTCCGAGAATTGCGGCCTTGAATAAAAGCAACCATGTCTCTGTTCACCTTCATCAAGCCGCTTGGGTGGGGGATCAAGGCGGACTCGTTGATTAGTTGACGGCATGCCGGTTTTAAGCTATAGCTGCCCCATGGAGATCACATTTTTAGGCACCAACGGCTGGTACGATTCGCCGACGGGCAACACCATCTGCACCCTGATTGCCACGGCGGACTGCAATATCTTTCTTGATGCAGGTAGCGGCCTGCCCAAGGCAGATAAAATTCTTGATCAAAGCAAGCAGACCTTTATTTTTTTGAGTCACTTTCATCTGGACCATATCATCGGCCTGCATGCCCTGGCCAAATTTAGATTCCAACGGCCGCTTGTCTTCTTGATCAGAGAGGGCTCGACAGGGACTCTGCGGAGCTTTGTCGCCAGCCCCTTTACCGTCCCGCTTGATATCCTGTCCTTTACCGCCAGCATCATGGAACTTCCAAAAGAGCAGGAGCGCCTGCCGTTTCATGCGGAAGTATTCGAGATGGTGCACCCTGATCCTACGATCGGCATCCGCCTAAACCTCGAAGGCAAGACCATCGCCTATTGTCCCGACACGGGTTATTGTCCCAATTGTGTTACCCTTGCGGAAAAAGCCGATCTCCTGATTGCGGAATGTGCCTACCGGCCTGGTGAGGATAGTGAGATGTGGCCGCACTTAAATCCGCAAAAAGCGGCCACGATTGCGCAGGAAGCAAAGGTAAAACGCCTTATCCTAACGCATTTTGACGCCGAGCGTTATCAATCCCTGACAGATCGGGAAGAGGCCCTGGCGGCAGCGCGGCCGATCTTCCCCCCCACGGAAATCGGCAAGGACGGTTATCGTATTGATTTATAATACCCCATCGTGCTAAAGGGGGGCGGAAAAAAGCGGGAGAGATAATGGACATCAGTTTAGGGCAAATGTTGGCAGAAAGTGGTCGTCGCTTTCCGGCAAGCGTGGCGCTGATCCAGGAGGAAAAAAGCCTCACCTATGAGGAACTGAATCAGGGCGTTAACTCCCTGGGGAACCATCTGCGGGCCGCAGGGATAAAGCAGGGCGACAAGATCGCCTTGTTGCTTCCCAACGGCCTGGAATTTGTCATGGCCTATTTTGCCGCCCAGAAGTTAGGCGCCGTGGCCGTGACTTTGAATATGCTTTCCACCTCCTACGAGCTGCGCCATCTTCTGGGCAACAGCGAGGCAAAATGTCTCATTACCACCACCATGCTGGCCGGTAAGTTCGAGGAAATCAAAAACGAGCTGCCGCACTGCGCTTATCTGCTGCTTTATGATGAGCAGCAACCCGCCGCTTCACCTTTCCGGCAGGCGATCGAGGCTGGCCCCTTTACCTTGGATATCCCGGATATCGGGATGGATGACCCGGCGGTGATGATCTATACTGCCGGCCTGACGGGTTATCCGCTCGGGGCGGTGCTAACGCACCGGAATCTCTACGCCCAGGCCGATCTTTTGCGGTCAACTTGCGGTGTCACCGCACAAGACCGCGGTATTGCCATAATTCCCCTCTTCCATTCCTTCGGGGCGGCGGTTAATCTACTTTGCGTCATCCGTCTGGGCGCGAGCGTCGTGCTCATGGATAATTTTTCCGTAGATGGCCTTTTCCAGGCAATCGAGCGAGAAAAAATCACTTTCCTCGCCGCTGTTCCCCGCGTTTTTCTGGGAATGATCCTGCAAGCCGAGAAAAAGAAGTACGATCTTAACACACTGAAACTATGCATCAGCGGCGGTTCGACAATGCCGGTAGAGTACTTCTCCCGTTTCGAGGAGAAATTCGGCCTCAAGATTATGGAAGGTTACGGTCTGACCGAGGCCGCGCCGGTGTGCTCGGTCAATAGACCGGCGCTGCCCCATAAGCCCGGCTCCATTGGCACAGTCGTGCCATGCGTGGAGGAGGCGCGGATAGTTGACGAAGCGGGGCAGCCCTTGCCCACGGGGACGGAGGGCGAGCTGATTATCCGGGGCATTAACGTCATGCAGGGTTATTATCATGACGAAGCGGCCACCGCCCAGGTGATAAAGAACGGCTGGCTCTACACGGGCGATCTCGCGCGAATCGATGCAGACGGGTATATCTTCCTGACGGGCCGGAAAAAACGGATGATCATTACCAGCGGCTTTAATGTTTACCCCCGGGAGGTGGAGATGGTCCTTAACCTCCATCCGGCGGTGCAAGATTCCCGGGCCGTGGCCAAATCCGATCTGCTGCGCGGGGAGCTGGTCAAAGCCCTGATCGTGAAAAACCCCGAGGTAAACGTCGAGGGTAAGGAACTGGTCCGGCATTGCCGACGCTACCTTTCCGCCTACAAGGTGCCGCGGGATATTGAATTTGTGGAAAGTCTCGATAATATTAAATCATAAAGGGCAGCCCGCAGGTCTGCCGGAAAGGTAAAAAAGATGAAGGAAGTTGTGATTGTCAGCGGCGCCAGAACCGCGGTCGGTAATTTTGGCGGCGCCCTCAAGGGCGTGAAGGCGGTTGACCTGGGCGCCCTGGTCATCAAAGAGGTGTTGAAAAGGGCCGGTTTACGGCCCGCCGTCAGCGATTTTGTCCGGTCCTGCCGCCCTCAGAGCCTGGGAGAGTTCGAGATGACGGAACTTAACCGGAAATATTATGACTATGACCCCTCCCACACGCCGGTCTATGTGGACGAATGTTTCATGGGCAATGTGCTGCAGGCCGGTTTGGGGCAGAATCCCGGCCGCCAGGCCTGCCTCTACGCAGGGCTTCCGGAAGAAACCAACGCGATCACCATCAACAAGGTCTGCGCGTCCGGGATGAAGGCCATTACTTTGGCCGCCTCAATCATCAAGGCCGGTGATGCGGAGATCGTCGTCGCCGGTGGCATGGAAAATATGTCAAATGTCCCCTATGCCCTGCCCGAGGCACGTTGGGGGTATCGCATGAATATGCCTTTCGGCCAGATTGTGGATTTGATGGTGCATGACGGCCTGTTTGAGATCTTCAATTCCTACCACATGGGTTTCACCGCCGAAAATATTGCGAGCAAGTACGGGATTACCCGCCGGGAGCAGGACGAGATTGCCCTTTTAAGTCATCAGCGCGCCCGGGCCACCATCACGGGCAACCTGGCCGCAGATGAAATCGTCCCCGTGCTGATCCCGCAGAAGAAGGGCGAAGCAACCGCTTTTGCCGTGGATGAACGGCCCATGGACAGCAGCCTGGAAAAACTGGCGAAGCTGGCGCCGGCCTTCAAAAGGGAGGGCGGCACGGTAACGGCCGGCAACGCCTCGGGCATCAACGACGGCGCGGCGGCGGTGCTCGTGATGAGCGCGGACAAGGCGAAGAAATTGGGCTTGAAACCGCTGGCCAAGATCAAGGGCTATGCCTCAGGCGGCGTGGATCCGGCTTACATGGGCCTGGGTCCCATCCCGGCGACGCGCAAGGTGCTCGGCAGTCTGGGGCTGACCATGAAGGACATCGATCTGGTGGAGCTGAACGAGGCCTTTGCCTGTCAGGCCATCGCCTGCCTCCGGGAACTGGACGTCGATTTGGAAAAGTGCAATCTCCAGGGCAGCGGCATCTCCATCGGCCACCCCGTCGGAGCCACCGGTGCGCGGATCACCTACAGCCTGGCCATGCAGATGCAGAAGCGGGATTGCCGGCTGGGCCTTGCCACCCTTTGCATCGGCGGCGGTCAGGGAATGGCGATTGTTCTGGAAAGAGTGTAGCTTTAGAAAGGAGCGTCTATGTCTTACAATAACATCCTCTTTACTGTAGAGGAAGGTGTCGCCACGATTACCTTCAACCGGCCCAAAGCCCTGAATGCCATGAATTCCGAGACCATGACGGAGCTGCTGAGTGCCGCTACCGTCTGCAAAAATGACGCAAATATTAAGGTCCTGATCTTAACGGGGGCAGGCGAAAAAGCCTTCGTCGCCGGGGCGGATATTGCGGAGATGCGAGATTTACGAGCCGCCGAGGCGGTGACCTTTATGGAAAAAGGCAGCGAAACGCTGCGCTTTCTCGAAACCCTGCCCAAACCGTCCATCGCGGCGGTCAACGGCTATGCCCTGGGCGGGGGCGCGGAGATTGCCATGGCCTGTGATGTCCGCTTTGCGGCGGAAAATGCCCTTTTTGGCCAGCCGGAAATAACCCTGGGGATCATTCCCGGCTGGGGCGGCACGCAGCGTCTGGCCCGCCTGGTGGGCTTGGGCCGGGCGAAGGAGTTGATCATGGGCGGTGCGACGATCGATGCGAAACGGGCCTATGAGATCGGCCTGGTAAATAAAATCCTCCCTGGGGATCAACTCCTGGCGGAAGCCCGTAAATTTGCCGCCAAGCTGGCAGGATTGCCGGCCTTTGGCCTGAAGATGATCAAACACAGCATGAACTTCGGTTATGATCTCCCCCTGGACAACGCCGCCCGGTTGGAGGTGGAATGTTGCGCCCAGTGTTTCAGCACCGATGACCAGAAGGAAGGCATGACGGCCTTCCTGGAAAAGAGAAAACCGACCTTTCGGGGATGTTAGTGAGTTAGAGGAGTGTTTATGCAGGGTGAATTAGTTGATTCGTTAGCGCTGAAAAAGGAAACAAAAATCGTCTTCCTGGTTATGGACGGTCTCGGCGGGTTGCCCATGCCCGGCGGAGATCAGACGGAACTGGAAACGGCCTTTACGCCCCATATGGATGCCTTGGTGAAGAAATCCGTCTGCGGCCTCCTTGACCCCGTGGGGGACGGCATTACGCCGGGGAGCGGTCCGGCCCACTTTGCCCTTTTCGGCTACGACCCCATAAAAACGAAGGTGGGGCGCGGCCTGCTTTCCGCCACGGGCGTTGATTTCCCGATGACGCCCCGGGACGTTTTCATGCGGGTGAACTTTGCCACGGTGGATAGAGAGGGGGTGCTCCTGGACCGGCGCGCCGGACGCATCGCCACCGAGGAAACGGAACGTTTGTGCCGGAAGCTGCAGGAACGGGTCCGCCTGACGTCTGCCGCTGCAGCCGGTATAGAAATCTTCTTTTGTGCGGAAAAGGATTACCGGGCTGTCATTGCCCTTCGGGGCGACGACCTGGGGGATGAAGTCGAAGAAACCGATCCCCAGCAAACGGGCTTGCCGCCACGCCCTCCCCTGGCCTTGACTTCTGCGGCGACGCGAACGGCGGCGATACTGACGGAACTGCTGGCCCAGGTAAAGGTAATTCTGAGTGACGAAGCCAAAGCCAACATGATTCTGCTTCGGGGCTATGCGAAATACCAGCAGTTCCCCGGCATGGTGGACAGGTTCGGCCTTAAGCCGCTGGCCATTGCCAATTATCCCATGTACCGGGGCATTGCCCGCCTCGTGGGGATGCAGGTTAACCCTTTAACCTACACCATCGCTGAAGAGATTGCCGCGCTGGAAGAGAATTATGCCAAGTATGATTTCTTTTTCTTGCACGTCAAGCCCACGGATTCCAACGGCGAAGATGGCAATTTCGTCGGCAAGGTAAAAGTGATCGAGGAAGTTGACGCCCTCCTGCCGCGCGTCACTGCCTTGAATCCCGATGTCCTGGTAATTACGGGCGATCACTCCACGCCGGCCACCCTTAAATCCCATAGCTGGCATCCCGTCCCGGCTGTTCTTGCCGCTCCTACCTGTCGCCCGGACAGGGTGGAACAATTCGGGGAACGGGCCTGTATGCAAGGCGGCCTGGGAAGAATGCCGATGTCCCATCTCATGGCCTTGGCCCTGGCCCATGCCCAAAGGCTGGAAAAGTTCGGGGCCTGAGCACACTTTCGTTATCCGGGGGTACGCTCCTTGTTTCGTACAGTAGCCGCTGCCCCTTGCACGGTGACCAACGCAAACCCCAGTTCCTGGGCGTTCCTCTTCAAATGTCACCGATCACGAATCAAATAACAAGTTACTCCCTAAAAAAACGCCCCCAGGGTGTGAACCGCTAACTTACTCCTCGTCATCGGAGGACCGCCCTCTTGCTCTTCTGTTCACCCGTGCAGGAGCACGCCCTGCGGCTCTATCGGCCGCACGTTGGATGATGGGATCTGAACCGGCTGGTATGTAAACAACGGGAGGTTGCGTATTTGCCCTTGCTGGCCCCTGGGTTGCGGCACGAGCGGCAGATGGTGCTTGCGTGCTTTCCGTGTCAAAAATGGTAACCACCTTTATATCTTCATCGTAGGTCAAAAGCAGGTTCTCAATCCCGGCATTGTTCAAAACAGACCTTAACCCTTCTTCCAGTGAAACCTTGTCCAGTGTTTGCGTAACCGGCTTCTCCAGCCACTTGTCAGGGGCTTTGATTTTCCATTTGGTTGTTTTGGTAATTTTGCCCAGAACCAGGCGCAGGGGTTCATCTTTTACATCCAGGGTAATCGTGGCATAGGCGGCTGCCTTATCCGTCCCCCCCCCCCAACAGGTATTGGCCGTAAAATCAGCCGCCAGCAGCCCTGCACAAAGCACTGCCAAGCACATTATTTTTGTCGCGAGGGGCGGCTGTTTTGCCATAATTGTCATTTCAAGCAGGCAATCATCGTTTCCGCGCAAGGCGCGTAGAAACGATGATTGCAAAAAAACGAGCTTACCTTACGGGCCGGTGAGCCAAATCAGGCGACTGCAACAAGCCTGTCCGATGGCAGCTGAGGCAAAGTTCGGCGCCGTTGGCGTCGGTAGCGTTGCCGGGCACATGCACCAGGATGCCGAACTGCGGGATAGCGGACCACTGTGAAATATTATCGTGGCAGGACAAACAGGCAGCTTTCATCGGTGTTGTCCGCACGTTATCGTCCACAGCGGCATTGTTCGGATCTGCTCCCACGGCTGTCGTACTCCCCAGCACATTCGCCGGTAAGGGTAAGGCGAACCTAGGGGGATCGCCGTCAACGTGGCAGGCGAGACAATCCCGCCGGTCGCGGGGATAGTTAACCTTGCTGAAATCCTTACTGCCGATAGTGAAGCTGCCACCGGACAGTGTAAGATTTTCGCCAGTGTGTAATTTGTGGATGAAATCCTTCAGGTTGATGGTCTGTTCGGCAGCGCCGCTTCCGGTTGTCGCATTGGGATTGTGACAGATGACGCACTGCTGGGTATTATTAGCCCGGCTGGCATCGTGTAATGAAGCTCCCAATCGGCCGTGACAGTTATTGCACCTCTCCGCGGCTACAGATATGCGCCGCTGTCTGGCCGGATCGCTTACCTGCGACCCCGTTGCCAGGTCGAAGAAATACTGGATCGACTTCCCCCCTACGCCGACAGTTCTCGCGGCATATTTCTGCGTTGCCGGAATTGTATAGGTGCTTCTTCCCTCCATACCGACGACGCCGGTGCCGGTGGCTGTTGTCGGAATTGCAGTGGCAAACGTGATCGTGAAACTGCCATCCCCGTTGGCGGTTGCAGTTTCAAGCGGCTGTGACAGAGGCTGACCGGCGCTGCCCATCCCGTCGTTGACGTAATCGGCCTGTCTAAGATACCCCAACCGTAGCGCGAAGCTGCTCCCCACCGCCGCCGGGGACAAGGCATTGTTCAGATTGTCCGTTATTCTGAAGGTCACTACGGGCTTCCTGCCCGGCAGCGCGTCGGTTACCGAGAGAATCACGAAATTCAATCCCGTATAAACAGAGGACTGTTCCAGTACCGTGTGATGCCCGGTGATGGACATCTGGTAGGAATTGTTCCCCGTAACTTCCGCGGGATGGCAGACGCGGCAGAATGTTTCATCAAAAACGAAGAAACCGACATCACCGGTATGGCGTACGGGATTGACGGCGCGCCTTTGGGCCTTGTAGGAAATGGTCCCAGCGCCCGGATTGACTGTCGCTAATGCATCGGCAACATCGATCTGTACGGCAGCATCAAAAGTGGTTGTATCATGGCAGGTTGTGCAATTACCGATTGTTGGCGCTTCTTTCCATCGATCGGCATCTTTGCCGTAAACATTGCCGTTGCTGTCCGTACCGCGCCGATGGCATTTGGTGCATTCGATTGGTGTTCCACTTGCCTTGCTGTCGCCGGACATCAGGGGATAGGCCACCGTGGCGTAACTCGCGTTTCCAATTCCGTAGCCCGTTCCGCCCGCGGTGATCGCCGCCACGTTGCCCGGCAGTTTCTTCCCCATGTGGATTTTGTGGATCATGACCTTGAAGTCGAAAGAAACGCCGGCGGCATCGTACTTCGCGCTACTGTTGGTATCGTACCCCACCACGAGATCGGGATTGTGGCAGAGAATGCAAAGGGCCGTGTCGCGTCTGCCACCACCATGCACTCCCAATTTCCCGTGACAATCATTACAGGCCGAAACGGCAACAATCTCCCGTGTAGTTGTAACTGCCTGACCGTCAGGACGGAAGTCGAAACGGACATTTCTTGCCTGCTGGAAGCTGGCACCCGTTTTTGAGGCTACAGTACGGGATACCTGCAGGGCCGCCGTATGGGTGCGCGTGTCTGTCGCGCTATAGGTAATGCCCTTCAGGGTCTTGGTCGCATCATTAATGTCCGTGGCAAAGGTATAGGTATAGACACCGTTGCCCAGGGCGGCAAAGGTACCCGTGGCGTCGTAACTTGGAAACCCGGCGGCATCCCCGACATAATTCTCGTAGTTGCCGTCATCTTTAATCCGGGCCAAGAAAAAGCGCACGGATAACCCTGCCGTTTTCTGATCCAGGGGCGCACCATTTTCATCCAGCAACCTAAATGTAACAACGGGGCGACTGTTGATCGTGACCCCTTGAATATCGGCCTGCAGGTTGCCATCTGGCAATATGGCGCCGGGGGTAGTGGCCAGGGGGGGCGGTTGCTGTCCCTCCTTATTACCGCTGCCGCCACTGCATCCGCCTAATAGCGAAACTACAACGAACATGGATAGCGTAAAACAAAACAGATTACATCTACGCATGGGAATCTCTCCTCTTTTGTGTATCAATCAGAAAGTATCGTGGCATTGGACACAGCTTCGCCCGCCGCTTTTGCTCTTCAGATTGTCTTTGATGGTTCCCCAGTCGCGCGGGTGGGGGTTGACTTGCAGCCCCAATCTATTGCCACTCCCGTCTTTCTTAGCGCTGTGGCACTTCATACAGACATCGCCCTCTGCGTGGCAGGTCTGGCAGGAGCGCAAATTACGACGCGCCTCGCTGGCATGGTCGCTTGCCCAGATATTATGACTGGGCAACAGACCATTGGGATGGCAATTCCGGCAGTCGGCAGGCGAAAAATTGGCGTGGTTGGGTCCCACGCTGGAAAGCGGAATATCCCGGGCCTGACGACGGTGGGAATTAAACTGCAAATCGGAGCTCTGAAATCGGCTGTGGCAGGAGGTGCAATATCTCTGATCGTGGCAACGGTTGCAACTCTGGGGACTGGTCTTGGCCCGCAAGGGGTGAATTTCCAGGAAATCATTGCGGTGGCTGCGCGGCATGTAGTCCCGCCGGTAATTGCGCGTGGACAACTGGGCATCGATCCCGCCGCCGGTATGGCAATCAAGGCAGAAGGCCTGGGCGTGGCATTCGTTACAGTTGCTGGCTCCCCGCACCGCCGACAGGCGATGTTGCTGCAGCCAGTTTGTATCATGATTCGGGCAGGCTCCTTGCGCCTTATGGCAATCTTCGCACTCGGCGGGCGTCATGCCTTTGAAGTCCTCGTGGGATTGTTTTTGGGCAGCCGCCTGCGTTATGGCTAACACGGAAATTGCTGCAAACAGGGCAAAAAAGAGGAAACTGACAAATATCTTTTTCACAGGTGCACCCCCTTCTAATCCCGACTAAACGGGATAAGTTCTGTAAAGCAGGATAAATACGTCAACGGGATTATTTTCTGCCAGAAATACACAGAATATAATTTCTAACTTACTAAAAATCGTAATCAAAGACGAACCGTCCTTGCCAGTTATTTTCATCACTCTTATTGACACTATCTTCAACCCGCAAGGACGCCGACATGCTGTTGTTTAACTTGTATTTGGCGCCCAACCAGCCATTTTTTGCCGTTTCCTCACCGGTCATGCTGTCCCGCTGATAAACGTCATAGGCGAACCCTGCGGCCAAACGCAACTCCTTGGTCGCGTCGTAGGCCACATCAACAGCGCCGCCGTTCAAATCGCCCCCGTAGCCGCTCCGGCGATCATAATTAAGGTCAATGGTCAGGGTGGCGAGGGGGCGCAATGTGCAGCCCAGGATATACACATCGCCCCAGCCGCCGTCGTCGCCGAAGTCCTGCCGCGTATAGCCGGCACTAACGGCCAGCTTTTCACTGACGTTATAGTCGGCGCGGAAAAGGGCTTCCTTGTAGCGATTAACGGCAAAAACCGAATAAATGGAAACCGTATCAAAGGTGGGATAACTCTGGTAGTACTCACCCGTGAGGGAAAGGTTGGCCAGAGGAAAGACCTTGATTCCGCCCAGAAGATCGTTAAAAACCTCGCTTATCATATCGTAACGGGCATTGCCGTAAAGCTTCACCGTCGTATTGAAAAGATATTGCTTGAAAGATGCCCCCAGCATATCCCTGGCGACATCGTATTGATCCCATTTGCGAAACCAACTGATGTCCAGGTCCGTGGCCTGGAGTCCTTGCAGGTACATTGCCGCACCGGCAGCATAGTCCCCGGTGTGACCCATTTCCCCATTCAGGCCAAAGATGACGTTCCGACCTCCGAGGAAGGTAAAACCGACCGGGCCGACATTTTTAACGTCAAAACGGGCGCCATCAATGATGGAGCTGTCCGCAGAGAGATTGGCGAACTGTCTCCCCACTTTGATATCGACTTTGCCGCCGATATCGCGATAGTCACCGTAGAGGTAGTAGAGACGACCGTTTGTTCGGTCATCATTGTAAATGTCATCCCCGTTTTGCAGAGTCGCGCCAGCCCGGCCATAGCCGTATAGGGAAAACTTGCCGACCGCGTCGATACCCGTTGCGGCCACGCGCAGATATTGCGTCAACTCTGTTTGCCGACCGTTGTAGAAATCGTCAAACCACAGAAACTGTGTTGAGCTCCTGCCTCTGATCTCCACCGCCCAGCTGTTACCGACGCCGAAGAGTGAAACTAAAAACAGGAGCAACAGGCATTTGCACAATTTTATTCCCATAGATTGCACCTCCCTTCTCATTTTTCCTTACAAAAGAGCCCCTTACCTCCGAAAAACTGGATAAGCCTGGGCGAGGGCCCTACTCCATAGCGAATTTTTTCAACTGATAACGGAAAGAATCATAGCTTATATGCAAAAGTTTAGCAGCCTTAGTTTTATTATGATCGCTCATCTCCAGGGCTTGCATGATCATATCTTTTTCAAAATCATCGAGCGATATTCCTGTTTCCGGCAGGATGTAGCCCTCTTTCTGGGCATTCTTGACGGACAGCGCCGGCCGCCCTATTTCTGCGGGCAAATGCTCCGGCATGACCAGGGAGGTGTTTTGGAGCACCACGATACTGCGCACCACATTCCTCAGCTCCCGCACATTACCCGGCCAAGGGTAGGATAGTATCAACTTCTCGGCTTCCTCGGAAAAGCCCTCAATTGTTTTATTGTACTCCTGAGAAAAAGAGGCCAGAAAAATATTGGCCAATAACATGATATCTTCTTTACGTTCCCGCAATGGCGGCACGGCAATGGCAAAGGCGTTCAGGCGATAGTAAAGGTCATTTCGGAATTCCCCTTTTTCCACAGCCCCGGCAAGATCCCGATTGGTCGTGGCAATTACGGTTACCGCCACCGGAATTTCTTCCTGGCCCCCAATACGCCTGATGGTCCTTTCTTCCAGCGCCCGGAGCAACTTGCTTTGCAGGCTGAGCTTCATGTCACCCAATTCGTCAAGCAGCAGGGTGCCACCGTTAGCCATCTCGAAGAGCCCTTTCTTACTTTTCCGGGCATCGGTAAAGGCCCCCTTTTCATAGCCGAAAAGCTCACTTTCCAAAAGGGTCTCCGGCAGGGCGCTGCAATTAACGGCAACGAAGGGAACGCAGGAGCCAGCCGTCGGCCCATGCATCAGCAGGTGGATATTGCGGGCGATAAGTTCCTTGCCGACACCGCTCTCACCGGTAACGAGAACGCTTGCCACGTGGGCGTCGGCGATTTTTTCCACCTTCTCCTGGAGTATTTTCCTCGCTTCCGAAGTGCCTAAAAATTCACGCTCGAACCTGCCGGAGTTGACTTTGCGCAGATACTCCAACTCCTTTTTCATCTTGACATTAGCGATGGCGTTAGCGACGACAATAATAACCTCTTCCATGTTAAAGGGCTTGGTCAGATAATCAAGAGCGCCTATTTTCATCGCTTTCACGGCTGTTTCCGCAGAATCATCGGCCGTCAACATGATAACTTCCATATCGGAAAAGTTTTGCTTAAGTTCCTGCAGAATCTCCATGCCGCTTTGGCCTGGGAGGTTGATGTCCAAGAGAACCACGTCGGGACGCCAGGCGCCGATATTTTGCACGACATCGACGCCGCCGCTTTCCGGGCGCACATCATAGCCTTCCCTGGATAAGAAGCGGGAGAGCATGCCGAGGATTAACTCATCATCATCTACAAGGTAAATGCGCCCCCGGCTTTTCATGTTGTCTCCCCTCGCTCTTCGGCCTTAACGGGTAAGGCAATCGTAAAAACGGCGCCCCCGGCAAGGCTGTTCGCCACCGTAATGCTGCCGCCATTGTCCTCCACCAGTCTTTTGGTAACCGCCAATCCCAAACCCGTCCCCTTCGCCTTGGTAGTAAAGAAAGGATCAAACAACTTTGCCACCAATTCATCGGGGATGCCTTTACCCGTGTCTTGCAGTTCAACAATAATCATCTGCCTTGCCCGATCATAGGTGGTTTTCACCGTTACTGTGCCTCCGTCCGGCATGGCATCGGCTGCGTTAAGAAAGATGTTGAGAAATACCTGCCGGAGCTGTTGCGGGTCGCATATTGTTTCCGGCAGCAGGGGGTCAAGTTCCCTGATAATCCGCCGGCAGGAACCGGTTGCGGAAAAGGAAGGATGACTATTGAGAAACTCGACTGTTTTCTCCAGAATCAGATTCACGTTAATCAAGATCGGCTGGGCAGCCACCGGCCGGGCAAAATTAAGCAGATTTTTCATCAGCAATTCGATGTTTCTGATCTCTTCAATAACCCGTGCCAGCACCTGCTTATCCCGCTCTTCGATGTCAAGTTCCGCCAGCAGCACTTCCATTGATACCTTGATGGCAGCCAGTGGGTTCCGAATCTCATGGGCCAGGCCGGCCGCCATTTCCCCGCTCACCTTAAGCTGCTCGGTTCTCTGTGTGTTCTGCATCTCTTTTTTCAGGGCGGCTGCCATTTCATTAAAGGAATCGGCAACCTCGCCAAATTCTCCTTGCAGGTCAGGTATCCGATATTCCAGGTCGCCAGCCTTCAAACGGCGTGTCGCATACAAGAGACTCCGGACGGGCTTGGCTATCCCGCCAATGAGGATGAAAGCAAAGCCAATGGCAAAGAATGGCCCTACCACCACCATAAAAAATAGCAGATTCTTCCGCAACTTGATCTTTTTCAGGATATCCTGTTGTCTGATGTCCAACTTGGAAGTCGCGGCGCTTAAACGCCACTCTATTTTTTGGGCCAATTCGTCTCCCAGGCGCAAGACCCGGGCCGCCTCCCTTGCCGGAACTGCTGCCCCCGGGTCGGCAGCAAAGATTTTCCTCGTTAAGCGCACGTAATCTTCAATCTGCCTTTTCAACTCGAGGGGCGCCGTCATTGTTATGGGGGGATGATGGCAGATCAGGCAGCGCTGCACGGCGGTCGCGATCTCGCGGGCATATATCACGGCCGCCGTATTTCCGCCGTACCGGGTGCCCTTCAGTTTTATCTCATTCTGGATTTTATCAAGGTTGGCAAGCAGATCTTTTCTAAACACGACACTATGGTCCAGATCGGCAAAACGGCGCAAATCCGCGACTGTCGTCTCCACGGTTGACACGATATAACCGCCACCCAGAAAAAACATCGTGGCCACCAAGCCGAGGCCGAAGGCTATTTTTTTCTTCATTGCTTTACCGGTCTGATAACCACACTGATTCTACAGCTATTGCCCACCTCCATAACTATGGAGACCGGAGAGCACCAGGTTCACACCCAAATAACAAAAAATCGTGGCGCTGAAACCTACAATGGACAGGATCGCGGCCCTGGTTCCCCTCCACCCTCGTGTAATCCGGGCATGCAGATAAGCCGCATAAATGAACCAGACAATCAGAGACCACGTTTCCTTGGGATCCCAACTCCAATAGGTTCCCCAGGCGACGTTCGCCCAAAAAGCCCCCGTGACGATGCCAATGGTCAAAAGGGGAAAACCGATGGCAATCGTCTTGTAACTAATTTCATCCAGCACATCGGCAGCTGGCACATAACCCAGAAACATACCCGAACTGCCGTGCGCCAAAGTTTCCGAACGGGACTTGAACAAATAGAGGAGACTGATACCGAAGGAAACGGCAAAAGCCGCGTAGCCGACAAAACAGGTCACAACATGGGAAATAAGCCAATTACTTTTCAAGGCTGGCACCAGGGGCTGAATGTCATTGGGATTAAGGGAAGCATAAGCCATGATGATAAAGGGGAAAGGAGCAACAAAGGCGCCCACGGTCTTGATCTGAAACTTTCTTTCCAGAATCAGATAGGTGATGGCGATCGTCAGGGCGAAAAAAACCAGCGACTCATAAAGATTCGTTAAAGGCGCCCGCCCGATCCCCAACTGATAAGATTCATACCACCTAAGACCGATCGCCGCTGTTTCCACGCCTACCCCTGCCCACAGGCAAGCTGTCGCAACCTTGCCCAGCCCTTCGGAACGAAAGGCTAAATAAGAAACGTACAGGACCATCGCAAAAAAATATACAAAGATGGATATCCCGAAAAGTAATGAACTTGTCATGCAACCTCCTTCAATCTCTGAATGATACCTTCCACTTCCCGTACAAAAATGGATCTATTTTTGTTTGTCATTCCGCCGATTATCAATTCCGTGCGGCCCTTCTTATCCGTTTTCAGGCATAGCCAGAGCTTCTTATGTGAAACAAAAAAAGCACACAGGATACCGCCAATCAAAAGCAAACATCCCAGCCACACGGTCGCCTCCCCCGGATCCCTATTCACCTGGAGCCCGGTATATTTTTTTAGCCGCAGATCCCTGACCAGCAGCTGGTAAGGGCCGCGACGCAGCTTGTCATAATCAGGCTGTTCCATTGCTAGCCAAACACCAATGGGCGCCGCATTTTCCCGATAGATATTGACACCTACCGCCGCCCCGCCTTCCGAACCGTCCGGTAGATGAAAATGCTCCTGATAATCAGCTACTTCCAACATATCATTCGTCCCAGGGACGGGAACGCTTTGCCCTATGGGCGCCTCTACTATCCCCCGTAGCGCACCGTCCTGATTTCGCACTTCGATTTGCGCTTTCTCCGGACGTGATCCGTAACTGGACTGATAGAATGTAACACCCTGATAGCTCAAGGGGTCATTAACCCTGATGGTTTTAAGCAGGATTTCTTTCCCGTTCTTAATGACAGCAAGTTCGCTAAGGTATTCCTTGGGCATCCCATTGGGATAAAATTCCGCCCTAAAAGCATTGCACTTCAGCTCAAAATCGAGATTTTTAATTTTCCCGGCCCTCGTCTCAAACCGGGAAACTGCCTCCCCTTCATAAATATTTACATACCCCTTATAACCGAAAAGAGAACCTATGATGGCCCCGATAAAAATTAGCAACACGCTCAAATGGGTGAAAAAGAAGGCTAAGCGGGAATATTTGCCCTGTTCAAAAAAATAATGCCATTCGCCTTTCTCTAATTGGGTTACCGTTGGTTTACCGGAAAAACTCCTCTCGATTATTGCCAACGCTTTTTTTTCCACCTCCGCCAGGGGCAACCCATATTTAACTTTGTCCTTAATATTTAAGGTTTTTTCCAGATTCTCATCGAGGATGAGGCTTTTTTTCCTCAGGCCGCGCATAATGGGCGCGTAGCGGTTCATGGTACAGGCCGTAATGTTCAGGGCCAGCATCGCCAGGCAGGAAATAAACCACCAACTGTGATACATGTCAAAAATGCCGAGTTTACCAAACAGGTTCACCGTGCTCGGCTGAAGATAACGGTAGTACTCCTGAAGGGGCTTGTTTTGCTCGATAATGGTCCCAACAATGGAAAGCACTGAAAGAACCAGGAGAAGAACAATAACCAACTTCAGGGAGGTGAAAAAGTCCCATATCCTGACCGTAAAGTCAGTCTTTTTTGCCTTTACTTCTTGGTTCAAAGACACAAATATCCTCCCGTTACAAAAATAAAAGCCCTCCAGCGGCGCACCGGGGAGGGCTTTACAAGCTTTACATAAGTAGGTGGGCAGGGAGCATGCTATTTCTTATGGCACTTGGCGCACTCGGAAACGGCAAAAGCCTTCTTGCCATCGTGGCAGGTGCCGCAGGCCTTACCGGTCTTCATGTCGGCCATCGTCAGCTTGTCACCTTTTTTCATTTTGAAAACAGCAGGATGGCAATCCTTGCACTTGAGGCCGGCATCTGCGTGTGCCTTGCCGTCAAAAATGACTTTACCAGTAGTTTTTTCTTCGAATTCGACTTTTTTACCGGTACCAACCGCCATGGCGCCGCCCACGAGGCCGAAAGCAAAAGTAATCCCCACCGCAACTGCAAAAAACTTTTTCATAGAGAACCTCCTATAATGTCAATTTGCAGCTACATATTAAATTGCCTGCCGCCTGTCAAGAGAAATCTACCATGAAAGGATTGCCATATCGGTAAAGGCGCGTTATATATGCCCACGCAAGACACCTTGCTCGCCGGAGACAGTTACTTGACTATCAGAAAGATAAGGGCCATTGCCCGCAAGGAATTTTGCCATCTGTTGCGGGATTTCCGCAGCCTTTATCTGGCCTTTGCCATCCCCCTGCTGCTCATCCTGCTTTTTGGTTACGCTCTTAGTCTCGACGTGGAGCATGTCAGAACCATCATTGTCGATCAGGATGGCACTGATTTGAGCCGCCATTTCCTGCTTAAACTGGAGGCATCACCTTACTTTCGCGTGCTGGCGCACCTCCCTGCCGCATCGGAAGCGACCCGCTATCTCGATGAGGGCGAAGCGGTCCTGGCCGTGCTTATCCCCCCGGGCTGGACGGACAAAATCCGCTCCGCACGGCCGTCGCCCTTGCAGGTACTGTTAGACGGCAGTGATCCCAATTTTGCCAGCATCTCCCGCAGCTACATCACCGCCTTTATCGAGCAATTCAACGGACAACTTCAAAAGGACTTTTTCAACAGACAGGGGCGGCCCGGCAGCCAACCGCCCGTGGAGGGGCGGATTCGTGTCTGGTTCAATGAAGATCTGGAAAGCCGCAATTTCATCGTGCCCGGCATCATTGCCATTATCATCATGATTGTGGGCGCCATGCTGACTTCG